>Ga0307515_10001844_pt1 | contig 47248 bp, 24 predicted proteins | sample 17_EM_MG_FD_194513 | JGI IMG/M metagenome (GOLD analysis project Ga0307515, IMG submission 194513) | Populus trichocarpa ectomycorrhiza microbial communities from riparian zone in the Pacific Northwest, United States - 17_EM | ecosystem: Host-associated > Plants > Roots > Unclassified | place... | reverse complement strand
GTATACCATATTATTCTTCCATTGCATGTTCATTCCACATAATATCATTTTAAGTTCACTTTCATCAATTTAACCTTCATTTTCAATTAAGTTCTTGTTTTACTCATTTCTCTTTTTTTTTTTTTTCAAGTTCCTTAGTTTTGTCTATTGTTCTAGGATTAAGGCAACAATAACACCTAAGGGGTGAATTAAGTGTTGCACTAATTATGTCAAATAATGCAAATAAACACACAAAGCACATATAACATAATAACTAATAATATAATTAAAGTGTTTAAAGTAAAGAGATAAAGAAAGAGAGATTGCAAACTCAGTTTTTAATGTGGTTCGGTAAGCCTACATCCACACCTCAAGTACCAAATGTACTTGAGTATTGTACTCTTTTACTAATCCAAGTGAAAGATATAATGCCCTTGTTGAATCCACTGAGTAATTACACCACTTGAAGATGTTCCCTCTTCAAGATTTTTCCCTTAATGACAATACCTCACCAATGTCTAGAGTTTATCCAAACTCTCAAGTGTTTACAATTATGATTTGTTTACAACAAGATTCACTCTCTCAAAGAGTATATTGTACATCTAAAAACTATAATCTTTATAGCTCACTCAAAAGCACTTAGGATGATTGAAGGTGTGTAAGTGTAATGAGTGTGAGATTTTATACTCTTGTGTTAGAATATAAAGATCTAATTTAGCACAACTTAGAGTATGTTAGGATTGGTGGTTTCTAGTTTATTTTTCTTTTGGAATAGCTTCTATATCACGTATATTTTGAAATTCACATTTATTTTGCATAAAATAAATCTATATATATGTTTCCAAATATTTGTTTCCAATTATTTTGCATAAACCTTCATGTTAATCTTTAAATATTCAGCATCATAAATTACACAAATTCAAGTTCAACTCTTTCCCAAACACACACTTCTAACTTAAAGTTTGTATTTTTCTACAATTTCTTTTCTAAACACAATTATTAATATCATCATATTAAATAAACATGTAATCTCATAGCTTTTAAATCAATTTAGCCATCTCTCTAAAATCCCCTATATGGCCAACCCTAGGTGTTCCCTTTTCTCCTTAATTTATTTCCAATTCTTTACATGATTTTCACCCTAATAACATTCATTTTATATCAACTCAGCAATTTACAACTAATTTCCCATTTTCTCTAATTTTTACTCAAGAACCCTAGAATTATATTTTTAAGGGGTTTTCTCATTCTTCACCAAATTAACCTAATTAAATTCATCATTGTGCATATAAACAACCTAACAATAACAATACATCACCCTAATAACATTTTAACAAATAATTTATCATAAAACCCTAAGTTCAAGAATTGAGAAATTTCAATCCAACATGAAAAAATCACCAAAACATGCCATAAGTTGATTAGAACCACTTATTGCTATTCAATCCCATGAAGTTGTCTTCTAGTAAAAATCTCAAGCTTCCACCTTCCTCTTTAATTTTCCCTCGGTTTCCCTCTCTAAAACCTAAGCTTCCCAACCTCATTCGCTCTCTAAACTTTCTATTTTAAATTGATATTTCTTAACAAAAATCACTCTTACACACTCTTTAGCCCAAGTTTTTGGAAGAACAAGCACTAGATTTGAAGAATGAAGAAAAATCAAGTTTCCTCTTCTCTTTAATTGTTGACGGCCGAAACAGTGGTAAGGAGGAGAATTTGGCTAAAATTATAGTATTGCCATTAATGAGTCCATATCTTTTTCTCTTCACTTAAAATACATGCGTAACAATTTATAGAAATGTAATTCCCATAATACAACAATTCATTCTCAATATCGAGCCTCAAGCCACTTAATCAACCAATCATTATTTTCATCCAATATATACATTTAATGTTCACTACACGTATAGACAATCACACATAACCTTACATTAAGGACAATTATTGTAACATCCCCACATCCAGGATAAAACAATAATCTCATGTCGAATAAAAAACAGGGTATTTTTTTTTGTATATATGATTTTCATATAAAAGTCTACCGAAATTTCGACAGAGTCTCCCCTATATCGGGAGGTCCCAAGTTATCAACATATAACCTGTTTACACTTCTAATATCTCACATCTCATAACTCAATCATGACTCAATCATCTTGGGTCTCAATCCCATAAACATCATCGTCATCATAACCATAATATTTATAACATACATTGAACAACAAATATCATTATAGAGGAATAAATGAGATAAACACGCATGCATGGACATAATTTTATGAATTTCAGAGTTAAGATTTTCTATTCAAGTTTAAACATCAATTTTACAAATTAAGTTATATAAAAGTTGTAATGTTACAAAATACAAGAATATACTCCCTAGAACTAGATTACAAAAAGTGAATATAAGATAGGATCTATTCCTGTCGTGCATATGATGGTCATGAAACAAAATACATATTATTGAAACATGAATATCACAATAAGCATATAAGCACAAATATCCAATAATTTAAAAAGGCAAATATGTATTCATATGTTATTCACTTCTCCCTTATTGTTTCCATTGTAACTCTTTCTCATTCCACTACTGAAATTGTTTCCTCTTCCATTATCAACTTACATTCAAGATTTCATAAGATCAATCATGATTATTGTCGCCTAACACATTACCGATACCAATTTCACTGGTATCATCATCACCCCGTAGGTGTCGATGCATAACGATCCCCTTCGCCAGGACCCTAACATACACTAAATATATGTGAGTCAATGCATGGTGATCCCTTTACCCCGGGATCCTAACATACACTAAATGTATGCTAGTCGATGCATGGTAATCCCCTTACCCGGGATGCTAACATACACTAAATGTATGCTAGTCAATCCAGGGTGATCCTCTTACCGGGGATCCTAACATACACTAAATGTATGTTAGTCCACGCCACATATCCCACTTCTCATATTCCCTTTATCAGTGATAATTTCATCACTCGACAATTCACACAAGAACCATTCACCTTGAACACACATACATTCGGAATACTATCCAAAATATCAACATCATTACACAAACTTTCATCCTTTTACATATTATCCAACATTTGCTAATTCACATTTCACATCAATAACATATTAAATCATGGAATTTAACTAGAAAGAATAGGTACGAATCACCTACCTGCAGTAGAAACTCTATTCGTGCTCCCCTACTGCTGTTGCACCACATCTGTGGTCCCTTTTGATAATCATAAGCATATCTCATAAATTATCCTCATTCAAGGATACATTTTATAATAACCATAATAACAATCAATACATGTCTTTCTTTTAATTATTCCTTTCTTTATATTTTACATTCTCTCATTTCATCCATTAATATCGTCATTTTTTGTCCGACCATAGTTATCATTACAAATTTTCATTTTGAATATGGCTCATTTCTTTTGGAAATTAAAATGCAATATCACATGTTTCCCACAGTAAAAAGACCCAATTTTTACCCTTAACGAGTCTAGATACTCGCTTTAGCGACTTTTCAAATCTGTCAATAGAGATCATAGTCCGACCTCTTCTTAAATTTTTGACTATATTTGGAGTTTTAGGACATCGTTTCGAGCGAGACTGGTCTCTTTGGAAAGCTACGACACAGGGCTACAAGTCCCCTGAAGAGAGGAGAACCCAATTCTGCCCCCAAGACACTCAAAAGTACTCGTCAACGAATCAAACCTACTGCTCTACAGGGTCTGTCATGACCCAGTCTCGGTTGGTGACCTATAATTCAAGTTTTATAGCTCCAAATTGAGCAAAACCAACTTTCTTAGTTAGTCAACATCCAAAAATACAATTTCTATAAAGGAACATAATCCTAATTCTCTCATCCTTCTACTTGAATTCTCTCCGAAAGTCAGGATACGAATCTGTCCAGATTCGTCAACCTTTCCATTTACACACAATGTCCATAATTTAACTTTCCCTCTTTTCTCTTCATATGGCCGACCACCCCTTACTTAATTACCCATACATTTTCTTTGATAAATGATTATAATTTCATGCCCCCAATCACATACAACACATGAATTTACTTAATTTTAACAATTATTACATTTCTCCAAATCAAGTCTAAGAACCCTAATCCAAAATTCAACATTAAGGCATCAATTCGTAATCGAAATTGAAACGACTTATAAGATCATGTTTAGAACAACTTGCCTGGTAAGAATCAAGGTCTCGATCTCAACTAGTCAAAAATTTTCGACTTCCCCATTTTCTAATGGCAGTCAGCCCTCCCTCCTCTTTCTTTGTTCAAATTTTCTTGTTAATCTCTTGCCCACAAGTATTTACTCTACTTATAAACCCTTAACCTTGGATAGATTCTTGGAATTTTGGTGTTTTTCTCTTGATTTGGCAATAATAAATTCAAAAACTCACTCCCTCTCTCTTAATAGTTGCTGCTAATTTTGATGAGCAAGGAAAAGAGGTAATTATATCCCATAATTTTTCTTATTCGCTCTTAGGCCCAATTTACTCTAAGTGTATTACTTTTGCCCCCACATCTTTATTTTTATATAATTAAGCTATATCTCTTTTTTTTTCTTATAATTTCACCCGTTAACTTTTTAGTTTAGTTCATTTTCTTTAATTTAATCCAACCCTCAATATTTCTGGGTTAAATTTATAATATCTTGAAATATTTTGTCCGGAAATTTACATCCGAAAATTTATGAATTCTTGTTTTATTTAAATCTGTACATGAATTTCTTCGCTTTTATTTTCCATTTATTTAGTTTGCAATTTTCACAAACATTTATTTCCCAGGGTTTACAATTACATAACTTAAGATTCATACACATTTAAGTTCTAATTTCATTCCTAAATCACACTAATTATACAGATGTTTAATTCTCATCTCTATTTACTACATTCCCTTTAGGACAATAATCCACTACAATACTAGTCAGCTCGCAAGCTTGGACACCATTTGACAGAAATGTTAGTGATGCCCCTACAACCATAAATTTGTTATAAACTTCCAATCTGATAACACAACAAAAGTCAGAATTTGTGGATGCATTTTACAAGTATAACTAGGTAATGAACAAGCTCTCATTATAGATACTCTTAAGAACACTAACACCTTCCTACAAATTCCAAACTATAATGATCAATATTTCAACTATCAAACTATACATATTCATCATTTAGTGCACACCTTATCAGTCTCCTCTTATCTCCATGTTATGTGGGCATGGACCTTCATATCTTAACATACACATCGACCATTGTTTAACTACCACAATACACCTTGCATATTTTCACGTCATGGAGTCTATATTTCTTGCTAAATAGAGCTGCTACACCAATCCATCTTCTTCTAACATCCGAGATTGCCCTAACCACCATCACTTATCACTTTTAAATTGTCATTTTAACCATCATCCCATTACACTAGGACCATTTTAACTGCTTCCAAATGTACTATACTTCCACTATTAGAACAACCCTAAAGTCACATTATGCTATTCAATGTAGCCCCTCCTTCCAACACAATATACTGTCACCATAGCTCTTAAATGCATATTACCTACACTTCCATAACAACCTTTATATAACCTTCATTGTTATCCCAAAATAGCGTTCAAGTTCATATATTACATTGCCGAAAAAGCCTTTGAAACAATCCTAATGCCATCCCAAAGATAGCCTTTAAACTCACTTCAATACATTGCCAAAACAGCCTTCAAAACTCACCTTAATGCTGTCCCAAAAATAGCCCTTAAACTTACTTCAACATGCTAGCAACATAACCTTTAAGACGTACCCTAATGTTCTAAAAACAACCCTTAAACTTACTTCAATATGCTGCTAAAAAAACCTTCTGAACTCACCTTAATGCTCTTCAAAATTGAAATAGCCCTTAAACTCATACACCACGTGTTGTCAAAGTAACCACCTTTCTCATTAAAATTTGACTACCAAAATCACCATCAACCTTACCTCTTCTAGTTCACTAACCCTCTTGTATACATCATTATTAAGCTACTTTACCAAATTCTACCAACCTTACAACTGGGCTACCTAAGTAGCCTTTTGTTGCCTCATGATTATGTTTATTATCACAACCCTCATACTCCATTTCCTAACCATTAAATGAGTTATTTTCATCTACAAGATTTTGACGCAACTTAACTTCTTTTATTTTATCCCTCATGAAGGTCAAACCAGGCTTTTCCTTGTAATGCCCACGTTCTCTTGTTTACTTCCCCTGCAATTAATCCTTAGCGCACCATCTCTTCATGGCTAACCATTCGATCTTAAGGATAAACCACTTAGAATGGAAGCAATTTGTCATTATATTTTTCTTTGATCGTATTACTTAAATAAACTAAACCTTCCACTTGAGGTCAAACCACTTAATCAAGCCCAACTGTAACATCCCTCATTCCGGGATAAAAACAACAATCTCATGTCCACCGAAAAACAAAGTGATTAATTATGAATATATATTCATGGTTTTCGTATTAAAATCTACTAAAATTTTGACGGAGTCTCTCCTATACCGGGAGGTCCCAAGTTATCGACATGTAACCTGTTTACACTTCTAATAACTCGCATCTCATAACTTAAATCCCGACCTAATCATCCTGGGTTTTAATTTCCATAAATATTCTCACACCTATCAACCATAATATTTATGATATACATTATATAACAAAATATCATTATGGATGGATAAAAAAAATATAAATACATAGACATGAAATATGGTTATATGAACTACAGAGTTAAGTTCATTCAATCAAATTTAAACATTAATTATACAAATTAAGCTACACAAATATTTTCATGTTTACAAAATACAAGGGTATACCCCCTAGAATCTAAATTATAAAAAGGGAACATAAGCTAGGATCTACTCCTATCGTGCATACGATAATCCTGAAACGAAATACATATTATTGAAAGGTGAATATCACATAAATATAAGAACACGAATATCTAACAATATCAATAGGGTAACATGCATTCATATTTTGTTCACTTCTCCCTTCTAGTTTTCATTTGAATCTCTTCATTATTCCACTATTAGTAATCATGTCCTCTACCACTATTAACCTCCATTTCAGACTTTATAAGATCAAACATGATTATTTTTGTTTAACACATTACCGATACCACTTTCACTGGTATCATCAGCATTACCCCATAGGAGTCGATGCAAGGTGATCCCCTTACCCGGGATCCTAACATACACTAAATGTATGCTAGCCAATACATGGTGATCCCCTTACCCGAGATCCTAACATACACTAAATGTATGCTAGCCAATACGTGGTGATCCCTAACATAGAAGTCGATGCAAGGTGATCCCTTTACTTGGGATCCTGACATACACTAAATGTATGCTAGCCCAAACATGGTGATCCCTTTATCCGGGATCCTAACATACACTAAATGTATGCTAGTTTACGTCTCAAATCGCACTTCTCATATTTCCTTTGTCAGTGATAGTTTCATCACTTAGCAATTCACACAACAACCTTTCCCCTTAAATACACATACAATTAGTAATTCACATTTCACATTGGTAATATATATTAAATCATGGAATTTAACTAGAAGGTATAGGTGCGATTCACCTACCTGCAATAGAAGCTCTACTCGTGCTCCCCTGCTACTGTTGTTGCACCACGTCTGTGGTCCCTCCTGTAAATCATAGGTTTATATCATAAATCTTCTTCACTCAAGCATATGTTTTATAATAACCATATCAATAACCAATAAGTCATTCTTTCAGTCAATTCTTAATATTTTAGTTTTTCTCATTTCACCCATTAATATTGTCATTCTTTGTCCAACCCCAGTTATCATTCCTTTCTTTATATTTGGACTGTTACTGTCCCGTTTTGAATTGTTACTATCTGACCTCTCCTCATATTTTTAACTATATCTGGAGTTATAGAACTCCGATTCAAGCGAGATTAAACTCGTTGGAAAGCTAAGACATGAGGCTAGAAGTTCTATGAATTAAGGAGAACCCAGTTCTGCCTCTAAGATAGTCAAAATTGCTCATCAACAAACACTTGGACTGTTACTGTCCAACTGTTACTTTGTCGTTTTTGAATTGTTAGTGTTTGACCTCTCCTCAGATTTTTAACTATATCTGGAGTTATAGAACTCCGATTTAAGCGAGATTAGTCTCGTTGGAAAGATAAGACATGAGGCTACAAGTTCTATGATTAAGGAGAACCCAGTTCTGCCTCTAAGATAGTCAAAATTGCTCATCAACAAACACTTGGACTGTTATTGTCTAACTGTTACTGTCTCGTTTTTGAACTGTTACTATTTGACCTCAACTCAGATTTTTAACTATATCTGGAGTTATAGAACTCCGATTCAAGCGAGATTAGTCTTGTTGGAAAACTAAGACATGAGGCTACAAGTTCTATGAATTCAGGAGAACCCAGTTGTAACAGTCCGACTATACGATCGATCATTGTTAAAAGTTCCTGACACATCCTCTTTATTTAAGGATATTTTTTTTTACCAAAAATTCGACAGAGTTTCATTTACATTTAGGACATCCCAAGTTATTGACTACTACTAATTTACTCAATCAATCCCATCATCACAAGGTCCTATAATTCCGCAGCTCATACAGTCTACACAATATATATATATCCTACAAGTAAGTTCAATATGAACATAGTCCAAATATCTTATCATAAAATTTAAAAGAAAGAAATACTAACATGCAAAGAAAGCATTTACAACATAATAAGTGTTTCTTAAATATTTCAAAATGGTTAATTACAAGATAATTAAAATACTACATGCTAAGCTGAACTTTTATAAATACATCAAGGTTTACACAAAAGTATATTACATAAATGTGTTAATTCCCTTTTATTTAAGTTAAAGATTTACATAAGCTTCACAAAGTAGGGTCCTAAACTAATGATCTCCATGGATATTTGATGGACCTATTACATAAACAAACATACCATTATGTTGATAAAGAATATATATATGCTCATGTAATGAATACGAATGAAGTATTAAGTTTCTATCTGATCCATAAGAATTCTAACAGAGAACTTATATTTTGCTTGTAAATCTTTTAACTCACTTAACACTCATTTGTATATTCCTAATTTGAATACTCTTATTTCCTTGCATGAACTGGGTGACCTTGCAAAGTCTAATCTTGAAATTCATTTCCCGACAATCCTATCACGGATGCCATTAGCCGAAACTAATCTTGTAATTCATATCCCGGCAATCCTATCACAGATGCCATTAGCCGAAGCTAATCTTGTAAATCACTAGACTTTATTTACATTGAACATGACATTTATTGTAATTACATTCACCAGAAGAGTTTTAAATTGTAAAAGTGCAAATAGGAGGAAAATCACGCACCTGCTTCGCCTGTCTCGCGACCTCCCCTAACAAAAGATCCAATCCTGGTTGCTCCTCCTGAATCATAAGGAAGTTTTTGGTTATGATTCCTTCAAGCCGATATTATAGAGAATCCATATTCATCAATTACTCATATGTTACTTTCTATGTATGTTCATTTCCTCATATTAACATACATACATTTATCACGTATATTTTCAGAGTTAGTATCTCAATATGCAAGTGTTCGTATGACTCAATTCTTTTATATCCTTATATATAGTATTCATGTGAAAGTCTACTGTTATTGTCTAACTTTCAACTGTTACTGTCTAATTTTCAACTGTTACTGTCCAATTTTCAACTGTTACTGTCCAACCGTTACTGTCTAATTTTGAACTGTTACTGTCTAATTTTCAACTGTTATTGTCCAACCGTTATTGTCTAATTTTCAACTGTTACTGTCCCATTTTCAAGGGTTTCTAATTTTGAACTGTTACTGTCTAATTTTCAACTATTACTGTCCAATTTTCAACTGTTACTGTCTAAACACTCACCAGATTTTTAACTATATCTAAAGTTCTAAAACTTCATTTTAAGTGAGATTGATCTTGTTAGAAAGCTAAGACACGAGGCTACAAGTTCTCTGAGAGAGGAGAATCCAGTTTTGCCTCTAAGATAGTCAAAATTGCTCATTAACTTATTAGTCCTATTGCTCTACATAATCAGTGACGACTTAGTCTCAGTTGATAACCCATAACTGGAGTTCTACATCTCCAAATTGAGCAAGACCAGTTTCCCTGGGTTAGCTAACATTCAAATCTACAATTTCTATGAGGAACACGATTCTAATTCCCTCATCCTCCTACCCGAAATCTCATCGAAAGTCAGGAGACAAGTCTTTCCAGATTCGTCTCCCCCTCCCCTTCACACAATACTTTCATAAACTACATACCACACACATGAATTACTTAATCTCAATAATAAGTACTTTTTCCCCAATTTATGTCTAAGAACCCTAACCTATGATTCAATATCAAGGCATCAATTCTTTATCGAATTAAAAATGAATTTTTTTAAGATCATGTTTATAACACCTTACCCGGTACAAAATTAAGATTTTGATCTTCAACAAGTTGAAGATTCTCAACTCCCTCCTTTCTTTTCTTCTTGTTCAATTTCTTGGTAATCCTTTGCTCTCAAGTGTTTATCCCATCTATAAGCTCTTAATCTTGGATGGGTTCTTGAAATTTTAGTGTTTCTCTCTTGATTTCCCAAGAATGGGTATAAAACTCCTTATTTTCTCTCCTTATGGTTCCTACAGAATTTTTTTTGGTGAGAAGAGAGTATTTATACTCTATATTTTCCCTTATTTGCATTTAGGCTCCCCTTTTCCTTTAAGTGTATTATTCTCTTTTATTAAATCCAACCCTCAACAGTACCGGTTTATTATAATGTCCCGAATTATTTCGCCCGGAAATTTATATTCAAAAATTTATGAATTCCTGTTTTTATTTAACCATATGCATGATTTTCTTCCCTTTTATTTATTTATTTATTTATTTTTCCCGGGGTTTACACCAGTTCTGCCTCTAAGATAGTCAAAATTGCACATCAACAAACACTTGGACTGTTATTGTCTTGTTTTTGAACTGTTACTGTCTGACCTCTCCTCAGATTTTTAACTATATCTGGAGTTATAGAACTCCGATTCAAGCGAGATTAGTCTCGTTGGAAAGCTAAGATATGAGGCTACAAGTTCTATAATTAAGGAGATGTCAAATCTGCCTCTAAAATAGTCAAAATTTCTCATCAACAAATACTTGGACTGTTATTGTCCAACTGTTACTGTCTCATTTTTTAACTGTTACTATCTGACCTCTCCTCAGATTTTTAACTATATTTGGAGTTATAAAACTCAAATCTATAATTTAACATCCAGGCATCAATTCATAATCAGCTTTAAAACAACTTATAAGACCATGTTTAGAATATCTTACCCGGTATGAATCAAGTTCTCGATCCCTCCTTTTCTTTCAAATGACAGCCGGCCCTCCCCTCTTCTCTTCTTGTTCAATTTTTCTTGTTAATCACTTGCCCACCAGTGTTTATTTTACCTATAACCCTTAATCTTGGATGAGTTCTTGAAATTTGGTGTTTCTCTCTTGATCTGTAAAAATAGATACCAAAACTCCCTCTCTTCTTTCTTCACGATAGTTGCAAATTTGTTTTTGGTAAGAAGAGTAGTATTTGTGCTCTATAATTATTCTTATTTGCATTTAGGCCCCATTTTCTTTAAGTGTATTCGTTTTGCCTCCACTTCCTTTTAGTTTAGTTTATTTTCTTTAATTTAATCAAGCCTTGATTTTCTCGGGATTTACACCAACCATCCAACGCGGATGCCAATAAATCCAGTCATCTCTCACGGATGCCAAATAAATATTTTTTTCTTCTTTCCTTTTCATAACATTTCTCTATCATGCATTTTAAAAGTAACATGTCCACATCAATATTGCATTAATAACAATTTTTAAACTTTAAAACAAGTGAAAGGTGTCGAGCACCTACCCAAAGCCTAAGTACATCCTGCTGCTCCTAATTGTTGTTCAACTCACTACTAGATTTTATAGTTTTACAAACGGAAATTTTTATCGGTATTTGTACTCATAGTCCATCAATACATATATTTTCAACGGGCACGGATAGAAATAGTCCACCGAAAAAACTCTCATCGGTAATTTATGGTCTGTCAGTGAGTTTGTTGGTAATAAATATACCGATGGATTTACAGACGGACAAGGTGTGCCAAAAAAAAATTACCTACTTCATTCCATCGGTATCTCCATCGATAAATTTAACATATCATCGATAGAAAAATCATATGTGATGTCATTGGTCTTTTTATTTATTGATCGGTATATCCATCGATAAATATAACATATTATCGACAAAAAAATCATCTATAATTTCATCGGTGAGTTAACAGTAGCAGTGGTATTTGCAATAATTATTTTCTAACTCTCTCTGAAATATATCTACGAAGTTGTTTCGTCGGTAATCTCGTCAGTAATATTTTAAAAATATTTTTTAATATATATATTGAACAGAAGTAGAAAAATAATTAAAATAATATAAAAATAAAATATTTATTATAAACTTAAATATTTGTACGTTCAAATATAATAAATCTAAAATAGAAGCGGCACTAGAGGAGGAGAAGGTTGGTCGTCACTAGGATCATGGGGCCAATTAGAGGGTGCATATATACCATCCATATGTAATCTTATCTACATTTCTAATTAGCAGAGTTCTTCATAATTAGCAGTGAGTCGTTCATATTTTTCATTAAGATAGGTCATCTGATACTGTACTTATTGGTCTAACATCGCCGTGAACTCCGAAGTTGATTTTATTCAAATTTTAAACCTGCAAATACACAACATATATGCTACAAACTAGTTGATTTTATTCAATTTCTTCTCATAATTTAGCATAATTCAATTTCGTAGAAAATTTTCATTTTCCACGTGATAATATTTTTAATCCTAAATTTACAAAAATTCAAAATAATAATTAAAATTAATCCTACACATTTAATTGAAATTGAACAACAATATTCAAAATAAAAAAAACTAAAATTCAACAAAATAATGCAAACATTATTACAATAACAATTAAAATTCAACACAATTATTTCTAAGTGGTAATATTTTTAATCCTAAATTTAAAAAAATTTATTCTAAATTGAATAAATACAAAATAATAATTAAAATTAAACATACATTTAATTGAAATTGAACAACAAATTTGAAAAAAAAACTAAAATTCAAAAAAATAATGCAAAAATTATTTCAATAACAACTAAAATTCAACACATTTATTAATTCATAAAATTATTAAAAACACAAAATTGAACAAAAATAATGCAAAAAAGACATATAAAAGGAATAAAAAAGAATGAAAAATTATTACCTTAATGGCGTGCTTAATTTCAGTTGATAATTAAAAAAAACAAAAGAACGAAAAGGGATTGTTAATAAACCCAAAAAAAAAAAAGAAGAAAAATGAAGAAAGACAACATACTTGCGGATGAGAAGAAAGAGAATGCTTGATTTCGGCTGAGAATGAGAATGAGAGAGAGAGAGAGAGAGAGAGAGAAGACTCTGTGCGAGAAGAAAAGACAAGAAGAAAGAAGAAGATGAAGCCCTGTCTTTTATGATTTTGGTATTTTAATTTAGTTTTACCAATGAAATTACCAACATAATATTAAATATTACTATTTTTAATATTTTTATCAGTTATTCTGGTTGTAAAGTCAAATTGAGATTTAATAGTTCTAGTATCTGGGCGCTTTTTACCAACAGAATCATAAATGAAAAATTAAATATTGATATTTTTAATATTTTCATTGGTGATTCCATCTGTAAAGTCAAGTGAAGATTTTTAACTTGCATAAAAATTTTCAGAAAGCCCTCTAAATATTATCGATGACTTTTCATTACATCAGTGATGTCATTGGGAAAAAAGTGAACAGTCAAAATAACATTAATTATCAACACATTAAGAAGTGAACATTCCTATAGTCACTGGAATATGCTGACGAACACATTTCATTAGTATACCCGTATGTAATTAACATCATGAACAGTGCTAGAGAAAAAGAAAACAGTTCCTATAATCATTGGAATATACCGACAGGCATATTATGTTGGTATACTCATATGTAATGTACAATATGTTTGTATTTTCATTGGTATAAAATAGTGTCTGATGCCAAATTATATCTATATTCTCAATCTATCAATTCTGCAAATACTTAAATTCACAACTGCGCACACAACACAATAATAAAATAAATATTTCATTGTCATTCAATAATAAATTAACATCATTGTCATTACATTAAAGTGAATTTTGTCCATAAATATTACATTATAGTTTATGGCATTACACATTCATGTTGTGCAAATTAATCAGAATTGTTTTTTTCTTCGTCAATTGACTCGTCCTTATCTCTATCGCAATCTTCTATGCTAATTTCATCGCTATCATCTTCATTGACTTGTGTATGTTTGTTGTAGCTCAAAACATCATTCAACTCTTCAGCATCAACATCAACAAATATATTCTCAATGATGTAAAAATTTGAATTTTCTTCTATATTATTAGACTGAGCAATCAATATGGATCAATTAATTCACCAAGTTGAAATATATCATCTCCCATAGTGAATTCATCATTCTCATCCTGAACAACCTCGTCATGACCCCTAGATTTGATTTTCACTATGGATAATCAATCAACTCTTAAACTATCCTTTATAAAGAAAAGAGTGTATGTATAATAAACTTGTTGGTATTGCTTGGTGAAAACAAAGACATCATCGATATTACGGAGTCTAGCCTTTAAATTAATTTTGATGGGCATCTACTATGATTCCTCCGTTAGTGGTTTCATCATTGACTTAGCAACATAAAAGATCTTTTTTAGTTTGTTCATTTCAGATAAAATGTTTCTTGCTCATTCGACAATTCTGTCATAATCGGCCTCACTCAGCCCATGATCGGACTTCATGGTGAACATTTGTGCAATGGTTCATCAAAATCTTTCAAAAGATCAAAAAACTTACCCGCATCTACATTAGGTTCTTCATATATGATTGGACATTGACCAGTATGACCCTGATTCATTGTCATCACATCCATAACAAATTTCCTATAAGGATTACTATTGTCATCTACAACTCCATGCACGTTGCTAGACTTAGAAGTTGACACAACCATCCTTCTTACCATGATATCACGAGGAACATATGGTTCTCCGTGTGCATACCAATATAAGTATTTCTCTATGAATCTTTTTTTATAAAAGATGCATCGTTACAATAAATAGATCGAAAAAAATTTTATTTTTACACCTCTTGCATGGATATCTAATACCATTTCCACTAATATTTCTCAAATTAGATATTGTGTAATTAATAAAACTTTGAATTTCATTACAATAATTCATCTTCCGCAACTCTTATGGTGAATCTATATACATCCATGAATGACCATCCATTACTTATAACAAACCTATATAAAATAATGATGACAACATGTATTATTTACATTAACTAAATAAATTTATAAAAATATTGATTTAACTCAAACTTATTCAATCTATTTCAATAGTACTTTTAATTTATTATCGATTATCTACATAAATTCAAATTTCTACACATTTACCAAAAAATTCAACTTGGCAATAAAATTGACAAAATATAAAACGAACTTGTTAAATAAGCTTTTATTTATTTCATCACAAAACACCCAAGTAAAAAATTCAACATAAGTTTCATTAATTTACGAACAAAAATAATTTTACAAAATCTAAAACAAACCCTAACATGTACAAATCATAAATCCAGACAACAAATTTGTATAAGAAAAAAACTATAAAACAAGTAAACACCCAAACAAATACATATACTACAAAAATATAAAAAAAAATTAACATTTTAAAATTGAGTTCAAATAAAAAATGGTAGATTTTCTTACTTAAAGTAGAGAATCCTTAATTAAATTTGAATTAGAATACAGATGCTGACAAATGGAGTGTTGTGGTGGCCAGATTTGTTGTAGGAGGTTGAATTGTGTTGAGATTTGGATTGTAGAAAAAAATGCATAAGAAAGAAGAAAAATGAGGAAAGGGGAGAGGAGGATCGATCGTTAGGTCATAAATTAAATATTACTGATAGCATGACAAAAAGAATTATTCCGTCAGTAACTTCGTCGATCATTCTGTTAGTAAAAATATCACGTTACTGTATGATTTGTCATTTTTTAATCTCATTATAATACCCTCCGTAATTCCCTCGGTATATACCAAGGAAAATTTTCTCTTGGCATATTTATGAACATACTTTACCATCAGGTTAATTATGTCGGTAATGTTGTCTATAAAAGTTACATGTCATCATGTTGTTTGGTTTTTTTTCCATTCCTTATTTTCCTACTGCAATTCCCTTGGTATATACCAAGGGAATTTTTATGTCGGTATTTACCAATAAATACAAGGATAGAAAATTTTATCGGTAAAGTCATCGTAATATACCGATAAAAAAATTTCATCGGTGTTTCTATTTGTATTTGCTAATTTTCTGGTAGGGACTCTAGCAGCCTCCCTTGTATTAACAAGGTTTCAAACCATTATAAACACATTAATTCAGGAACCCTATTCTATTTCTCATTCAATTTATGTTTACAAAACAATGATAAGTAAATTCATATAATTAAATGCACATTGTTGTTTTTCAATGTCATAAAATTGTCACGACCTAGAAACATATTTATATATAAGTGTTATTTTTTATTTGGTGTAAATTTTTTTTTACTAAAAATTCAGCAGAATTTCCAATATAACGGGATCATACTAAGTTATCGACATCTTCATTCCTGACACAATTCATTTCATAATTATGGTTCAATCATTTTAAACCTCTTTCTCAATTAACACATCACAAAATGATAGGCATGTATTGTCCGTCATAAAGATGCAATCAATAAAAACAAAACAAATAAATAATCTAAGGTTTACATAACTTGCATAATTAAATAATTCTAAGAAAACGATAAAAACTTAAATTATGAACATCCTTCAATTGGGCACATAACAAAACTATATGCTAATATAACAAGAATATTATCCTTAATTACATCCCCGACAAAAAATAATTTAAACATTTAGATTCTTTATCACATAGGTAATATAATAACAAAATATTGTTGCTTCCAATCACATGAATTGAATTTAAGAAAAAGACTTCCACTTAAACACCTATTTTCCAGCTCGAGGTTGTGATGTACCCTAACAACATATTTATGTAAAATATAGGTAAAAACATAAAACTTACACTTTTATGATAATGAATGAAATAAGAATCATTTAAATCATACCAAATAATATTTTTATTGACTCATTAAATGAAGTACTTATCATGGACACATTAAATCAATTTAAATATTATTTTGCCAATATGTATTTAGCAACTTCTCTATTAACCAGAATATAGCTTTCTCAAGTCATCTATTCTTCAGTATATTACTTCTGATATTCGGGAAAGAAAGAAAATCTTCAAATACATCCATTCAACAAGACATTATTTATATTAACCAGGAAATAATCTTTTGACTCGCCCATTTAACATGTCATTATTTCCATTAACCAAAAAATAATCTTTTGACTTGCACATGATATTATTTCTATTAACCAGGAAATAATCTTTCAACTCGTCCATTCAACATGACGTTATTTTTTTTCTTTTATTTCACAATTTTTACATAAATTATAATTTAAAGGGAATTCAATATAAAATCTTAAATGAACAAATAACTTATTACGAGGTGTTTAACACCAAACTGGTGTTTGTGAGCGTGAAGTGGTCCCATGTTGTTGATCTGGTCCTGCGACCTCTTTTGTACCAACAAAATTCAGCATGTCATTTATCATTTATAATCAATGATAAAATCTCATTTCATCCATTTTTTTTTGTCATACATTCCACATTGTTTTCAACTTAAAGGTCAACCTCTTTCTCATCGGTTTCATTTTGAACCGGTACAGCTTAATGATATATACACATTTCTTGACTTAATTATATCTGATGCCCTTAAATAGGCTTGATAAAATTATTATTATTTTAATCAAGGGGAATAAAATTCTCCCTTTTCGATCCTTCACCATTATTAATCTCTTAATTCTCCAACAAATACTTGATTCATTTAAGACCACTCTATTATGATAATAAAAATCCAAATTGAAACCTTTCCTCCCTTTTCTTTTCTCTTTTTTATTTTGTACCATGGCCAAAACCTTTATAAAGAAAAAGGGTGAGAAATGTTTTGCAAAATTCTTATTCATTCTTTCTATTAACATCTATAACTTATGACACAATATCTAAACAATTTCATCAAATTCTCCAATTCCCCAATTTTTTCTTCTGGCCGAAACCAATTGTTTAAAGGGAAAAGGTTTTGTTTCTTTCATTTTTCAATTAAACACTTAACCAATCATAATTCATACTTTCTAACATGGTTAAATCATAATTTGCATCATTTTAAAGATTAATATCCTAATTTCACATAATCATGGCAATTTAATTTCTTCATCAAAACACACAATAATAACAATTAATCACTTTGAATGTATTCTTTAACTTACTTGGATAAGAATTCAAAGGATGGATGCAAGATATTCAAATTCTCTTCTCCTCTCTTTTTCCTTTAACCTTGGCTTTGAATCTCTTTTTTCAAAACAACTTCCAAACACCAATTCACCTCCCTAAATTGCTTAACTAGTTTTAATATATATGCACTTAGCAAGAAAAACAAGTGAAAAGTTGCCCCACTTCCTTCTACCTCATTTTCTTTTCTTCCCGCCCATTTCCAAATGGCTAAAAACAAACGGAAACTTGCAGTTGTTGTACGTCCACAAGGTTTGTTACATGTTCATGTTCCATCTCACACAAACCAAGGAGGTTTGCTGGTTTTAGGGCTAAAGTCGGCTCTTAATACTCTTTCTGGTTCTATTTCCCATATACCAAACACAGATTTATCCCCTCCCCCTACTGTCATCCCAACTAGCGGTGCAGGCCCTAGCACCGTCAGAAAGGCGGATAGGTCACCGGTGGCTAACAGATCTACATCTCTGAATGAGTTTCTTAATGAGGATTATTCTGATGAAGAAGAGCTTAAAGAAGAGCAGTTAAATTTCACCTTCTCTGATGAAGAATATGAGAAGTCTTCACCATCTTCTCCGACTCCGGCCACACCGGCAAGTCCTAAAGGTGCCAGCTTGGACCCGTTTAAAACTGGAAAAGCATGTATATCTCACTCTACTCCCCCAGCTAGTAGTAGATGGAGAGATCTGTTCTCTTCTAACCGAAGCATCTCCACATGCCAGAAACTCATGCATTTTTCAAACTTTAATGTTATCCAGTCATGTCCTCTTTTGGCTGAAGACTTAGACCATTCTTGTGATGCCTGGAAATTATGTGTCGTTGGTTATGTGTCTGGGAAATTTCCTGGTTATAGAGCCTTGAATAACATCATTGGGAACACCTGGAAATGTGAAGCCACCCTTACCATACATGAATCGGGCTGGTTAGTATATAAATTTCAAAATGAAGACAAGTTCTCTGTCTTATGTGAAGGCCCTTATTTAGTATATGGCAGGCCTATCATCTTATGCTCCATGACTGAATATTTTGATTTCTCATGCTCTGAAATGACACAAGTCCTTGTTTAGGTTAAGTTCCCAAATTTGCCTTTGAAATGCTGGACACTGAGGTGTTTATCTAAGCTTGCAAGTGTTCTTGGTAAGCCAATACAGTGTGATAAGCTAACATCTACTAAGGAGAGACTGTCTTATGCTCAAGTGCTTGTGGAAGTGGATCTTCTTGCAAATCTTCGGTCCTCCATTAATGTTGTTATACCCAATAGAAACCCTCTCATCCAAAGGGTAATCTATGAGACTCTGCCAAAATTCTGCAAAGTGCTTGGTCATACCACAAGAGCATGTTCTAAAGACAATGTAGATGCTAGACCAGTAGAGAAGGCAGGTTCAGCAAATGTTGCTACCATGAATAATGTCAAAGACAATGTCTTTACTCGTCTCAGCCCCCCTGTTGATGATTCCCCTGTTGATGCTCAGCCTACTGATGCTCCTATGGTTGAAGCCTCCCCTCTTGATGCTCCTCTTGCTAATGCTCCTAAGGTTGATGCTCTCATTGTCCCTACAGCACCGCAGTAATGTAACCAAGCTACAGCTGCTGGTTCAGAAGGGTGGGAAACTGTAAGGAAGAGGAAAAATGGCAATGGTAATAAGCAACACTCATCAAAGACCTTGCCTGTTGAAAAGTACTCAGCCTCCACAACAGTATGTCTGTGCTAAGGGGAAAGCACCTGCAATCACAGTAAACATAAACAGCAACAAGGCTCTCCAAAGACCAGTATCAGGTATGCTCACCTGGAGCTCGGTTCAAAGGAATACCAACAGATCTTCTGGCAGTGGTGGGGTATCTCCCACGCTTCCTCATCAATGATAGTCTACTGCTGGCATGTGAGAGGGCTTAATAGTCTTCTCAAACAACATGAGGTTGTTGGCCTCATGAAGGTTAAGAAAATTGTTGTTTGTGGTCTCCTAGAGACTAAGTTGACGTTGACGAAAGTTGCATGCATGCATAAATTTTGCTTGAAGTTTTAGTAGTTTGTAAGTAATGTTAAAGCTGCAATAAATGCTCGTATAGTTGTTTTGTAAAATCCTGTCATAATGAAGGTTGAGATAATATTATCAGCCCTTCTCAGAATGCTTTTCTTAAAGGGAGGTATATACCAGATAATATTAATCTCATGCAAGAGGTCTTGAGGTAATATGGGCGGAAGCGTGTCTCCCCTCGTTGCACCATCTAGATAGATTTCAGAAAGGCATTTGATTCGGTCCAATGGCCCTTTCTCCGTGATCTTCTTCAGCTTTTTGGGTTCCCAACCAGGTTTGTCCATCTTATTATGAAATGTGTTGAGACCACCTCATTTTATGTCTGTGTAAATGGTAGTCTCTTTAGCTACTTCAAAGGAGTGTGGTGTTCGGCAAGGAGATCCATTATCACCTTATCTCTTCATCATTGGCATGAAATACTTCTCTAGGTTGCTGAAAATAAATACTCAACAACCTGGCTTCCACTTTCATCCCAAATGCCAAGCTTTGGGTGTAAACCCCGGAAATAAATAAATAAAAGTGAAGAAATTCATGCATATGGTTAAATAAAAACAGAAATTCAGAAATTTTTGAATATAAATTTCCGGGCGAAATAATTCGAGATATTATAATAAACCCAGTACTGTTGAGGGTAAATACACTCGAATTTAATTGAAGAGAATAATACACTTAAAGGAAAAAGGGGGCCTAAATGCAAATAAGGGAAAATATAGAGTATAAATACTCTCTCCTCACCAAAAATCTGTAGGAACCATAAGGAGAGAAGATAGGGAGTTTTATACCTATTCTTGAGAAATCAAGAGAGAAACACTAAAATATCAAGAACTCATCCAAGATTAAGAGCTTATAGATGGGATAAACACTTGTGAGCAAAGGATTACCAAGAAATTGAACAAGAATAAAAGAAAGGAGGGAGTTGAAAATCTTCAATTGGTTGAAGATCAAAATCTTAATTTGTACCGGGTAAGGTATTCTAAACATGATCTTAACAAAATTTATTTTTTAAATTTGATAAAGAATTGATGCCTTGATATTGAATCATAAGTTAGGGTTCTTAGACATAAATTGGGGAAAAAGTACTTATTGTTGAGATTAAGTAATTCATGTGTGTGGTATGTAGTTTATGAAAGTATTGTGTGAAGAGGAGGGGGAGATAAATCTGGACAGACTTGTCTCCTGACTTTTGGTGAGATTTCGGGTAGAAGGATGAGGGAATTAGGATCGGGTTTCTCATAGGAGTTGTAGATTTGAATGTTAGCTAACCAAGGAAAATAGTCTTACTCAATTTGGAGACGTAGAACTCCAGTTATGGGTTACCAGCTGAGACTGAGTCGTGACTGATTATGTAGGGCAATAGGACTAATTAGTTAATGAGCAATTTTGACTATTTTGGAGGCAAAACTAGGTTCTCCTCCCTTCAGAAAACTTGTAGCCTCGTGTCTTAACTTTCTAACAAGATCAATCTCACTTAAAATGGAGTTTTAGAACTTTAGATATAGTTAAAAATCTGATGAGTGTTAAGACAGTGACATTTGAAAATTGAACAATAACAGTTGAAAAATTGGACAGTAACAGTTCAAAGTTGGATAGTAATAGTTGAAAATTGGATAGTAACAGTTCAAAGTTCGACAGTAATAGTTGAAAATTGGACAGTAACAGTTCAATGTCTAGACAGTAATGGTTGGACAGTAACAGTTGAAAATTGGACAGTAACAGTTCAAAGTTGGACAGTAACAGTTGAAAAATGGACAGTAACAGTTCAAAGTTGGACAGTAACAGTTGAAATTGGACAGTAACAGTTGGAAATTGGACAGTAATAGTTCAAAGTTGGACAGTAACAGTTGAAAATTGGACAATAACAGTTCAATGTCTAGACAGTAATGGTAGACTTTCACGTGAATATTATATATATAAGAATATAAAAGAATTGAGTCATACGAACACTTGCACATTGAGATACTAACTCTGAAAATATACATGATATATGTATGTATGTTATTATGAGGAAATGAACATGTATAGAAAGTAACATATGAGTAATGGATGAATATGGATTCTCTATAATGTCGGCTTGAAGGAATCATAATAAAAAACTTCCTTATGATTCAGGAGGAGCAACCAAGGTTGGATCTTTTATTAGGGGAGGTCGCGAGACAGGTGAAGCAGGTGCGTGATTTTCCTTCTATTTGCACTTATACAATTTAAAATTCTACTAGTGAATGCAATTACAATAAATGTTGTGTTCAATGTAAATAAAGTCTAGCGTAAATACAAGATTAGCTTCGACTAATGGCATCCGTGATAGGATTGCTAGGAGATGAATGACAAGATTAGTTTCGGCTAATGGCATCTGGCTAATGACATCCGTGATAGGATTGCCGGGATATGAATTACAAGATTAGCTTCGGCTAATGGCATCCGTGATAGGATTGCCGGGAAATGAATTACAAGATTAGACTTTGCAAGGTCACCCAGTTCATGCAAGTAAATAAGAGTATTCAAATTAAGAATATACAAATGAGTGTTAAGTGGGTTTAAAAGATTTACAAGCAAAATATAAGTTCTCTGTTAGAATTTTTATGGATCCGATAGAAAGTTAATACTTCATTCGTATTCATTACATGAGCATATATATATATATATTCTTTATCAACATAATGATATGTTTATTTATGTAACAGGTTCATCAAATATCCAGGAAGATCATTAGTTTAGGACTCTACTTTGTGAAGCTTATGTAAATATTTAACTTAAACAAAAGGGAATTAACGTGTCTATGTAGTATACTTTTGTGCAAAACTTGATGTATTTATAAAAGTTCAGCTTAGCATGTAGTATTTTAGTTATCTTGTAATTAACCCTTTTGAAATATTTAAGAACACTTATTATGTTGTAAATACTTTCTTTGCATGTTAGTATTCCTTTTCTTTTAAATTTTATGATATGATGTTTGGACTATGTTCATATTGAACTTACTCGTAGGATATACATATAGTGTGGATTGTATGAGGTGTGGAATTATGAGGTTTGATATAAGGTCCGAAATTATGGGACCTTGTGATGATGGGTTGATTGAGTAAATTGATAGTAGTCGATAAATTGGGATGTCTTAAATGCAAACGAAACTCTGCTGAATTTTTGAAAAAAAAAATTACCCTCAAATAAAGAGGATATGTTGGAATCTTTTAACATTGATCGGGTCGTACAGTTGGACTGTTACATTGGGAATCAGTCATCTCGGTTTCGCTGATGACATCCTCTTGCTCTACCGTTGTGACATGGCTCCTGTTAGTATTATTCTCTAGCAGCTAAGTGTTTTTGAGGAGACGTCTGACCTTGCAATTAACGCAGCCAAATCTTCTATATTCTTTGCTGGAGTTTCAGGGGAAATGAAGCAGACCATTCTCCATTTCTCAAAGTTCACTGAAGGGAGTTTTCCCTTCAAATATCTAGGTGTTCCTCTCAGCCCTCACAGGCTTCTAGCCAGCCATTTCTATCCTCTTATACACAAGTTAGAATCGATTATTCAGAGTTGAATGGGTAAGCATCTCTTCTATGCTGGTCGGTTTGAGTTAATTAAATCTGTCCTACAGGGTATGTTGCAGTTTTGGATTAGTATTTTTCCAATTCCATCCGTGCTTATTAGCAAGATTACTTGTCTATATCGAAATTTTCTATGGACTGGGGATGTGCTTAGAAGCAAATCAGCTCTAGTTGCTTGGAAGCAGGTGTGTTTACCAAAAGATAAAGGGGGTCTAGCGGTCCTTGATATCAAAGCTTGAAATGACAGTTTTTTTGCCAAGCAGCTCTAGAACATACATTTGAAATCAGATTCTCTTTGGATTCGATGGGTAGATCATTACTACATTCCTCATACCTCTATCTGGTCCTCGAACGCTAAGAAGACAGCTTCTCTACTTTGGAAGTCTATCGTCTTTTTTCGTAACAAAATGGTTGAGAAATGTGGTGGGATTGCTGCAGTGCAACATATGCTCTCAAACTGGCACTCTGGATCGGGGTCTTTTACAACCAATGCATATGATTTCTTTAGATATAAAGCCGATCCTGTTCAGTGGGCTAGTGTGGTTTGGGAATAGTGGTCTCTTCCAAGGCACAGTTTCTCCATACGGTTGGCAATGTTAGGCAAGCTAAAAACAAAAGACAGACTCCAGTTTCTCTCCTCTGATCCTATATGCCCTCTTTGTTATAATTCTAATGAATCCCATGCTCATCTCTTCTTCAGTTGTGATGAGTCGTCTTCTCTTTGGAGCAAGGCTAGATTTTGGCTTAAGCTTCACAGTAGTATGTCTTCCTTAAACAGAGTCATTCGAGTTCTTCACAACGGGATAAAAGGGTTGCAGCCGAGAATGAAAAGAGTCTCTCTTGCTATACTAGTGTATTAGATTTGGGAAGAAAGAACAGATGCATCTTTAATAACACTGCAAAATCAATTAAGGCTATCTTCAGGAAATTCCAAATATTGTTTTACACAATCTTGTATTTCCATGAAAAAAATCACCTAGCCTACAGTATTGCTAGCTAAAATGAGCTCCTTTGTATTTTGGTGTGGCTTGGTCATGCATGGTTTTCTGCATGGTTTCTACATCTCTGCATTGATGAACGAAAGTCTATTGTTCTTGGCTGGTAGTGTTTTAATGGCTGGTGACTGTCACTCTACATGGTTTCTACGTCTTGGTTGGGTTGTCTGCATGGTTCCTTCGTCCCTGTATGGCTATTGTTCTTGACTGGTAGTGTATTAATTTGTTTTGGTTGTTCCTTGGCTGGGTTTCTTCTGTCTCAGCATGGATGTATTGAAGTTTTCCTTGTCTTTGAATGGATGGTTGGTGGCTGGCTTGCATGGATGAATTGAAGGTTTCTGTCTCTGCATGGATGAGTCTACGTCTCTGCATGGAAGAGCTCATAGGTTGGTTTTTGTTTTTAGCTAGGCTGCTACTTTTTGGCTGATGGGCTGCCACTGTTCTTGACTGGTTGCCTCTGTCTCTACATGGATGATCTGAAGATTTCTGCGTCTCTGTATGGATAAGTCAGCGTTTGCTGCTGCTTTTGGCAGGTAATTTTTAATTTGTTTTGGTCGTTCCTTGGTTTTTGTTTCTTATTTTATTTAGTGGTGGATTGCAGTGCCTTCCAGATGTATTTTTATATGTCTCCTAGGGAGCTTGTCCTCTTATCCCTTTGCTAGTCTATCTGTATATATTTCCTCTATAATTTCTGTTTTTTCAGCATTGTTATTTTTTATCTATAATATATTCTTACATTTAATTAAAAAAAAACAAGTGAAAAAGCATACAAGTTCTCCCCCTTTCTTATGGTTTCTAGTCGTCTGCTAAGAGAAGAAAAATTAGGCCTTTATATAGTCCAATCTTTTAAATTTTGCGACCTCTTTTTGTTTAGCCTTTTCCCGATTTGCCCCATCCTTTCCTTTTTAATAAATTCATGTCTTATCACTTTTCTTTCGGTTAATTTCATCCCTCTTAAGAACTTAATTATTGATTTTATTTTATTTTATTTTGGTAAAGTTAGATTATAACCGGCTTTTTACAATAATCATCCTCAAAAGTCCAAATCTACCATTTCCTTAAGGTATATTTATTCATTCACCTAATAATGCATAGCCAAACATTTAAACACATTGGTCAAGAGTCATGTACCCAAGTTTGACCAATTCCCCACACTTAACATACCTTTTTTTCTTTAGTAACATTCGCCCATTTACCAAACCTTATATACTATAAAATGACGATCATCAACATAGTTTCGCGTAGTATGGCAACTCATTTCCTTCATTTTCTTTTTATCATGTATTTTTGGCTGAAAGCCAACATTTATATCTTATGACATTTATTTCAATTTTCATGACCCTAGACTCATTTAAACAAATTCGAAATCAACTTTCAACAACAATTTGACACAACGGTCCCTTCGATAACCCATTTTCTCATCATTTTCTAATATGGCCGAAAACACTCAAGCCTTTACCCTTGGATTTTTTTTTCCCATTTTTCTTTCAAACTTCCAACATAAATCAATTAAAACACACCATTATAATTAAAAAAAACTCAAACCCTCTTCAAAAGCCCTTTGATCGAAACCTCATTTAAAAGAGCCATGGGTTTTCCTTTTTAGTTTTTTGTTTAGAACTTCATCTAACATGTTCAATTAAGTAACATATCATCCATTTCAAATAAGCATGAGTCCCTACATTTTTAGTTTCTTGTTTAGAACTTCATCTAACATGTTCAATTAAGTAACATATGATCCATTTCAAATAAGCATGAGTCCCTAAATCAATTTCCTCTCTTAATTTCCAATTATGGTTGAAATTTTCTTTAATTAATCAAGGTTTCCTCTTAAATTTTCTTGTAATTTTAACTAAATACATTCATAAAAAACCCTCAACAACACACTAATCAGGCAAACCCCAAGCTCAAACACAATTCATAAATCACCAAAAATCAATAAGGATTTGTCAAGCTTTTGAAGTCTTTCTTTTTTCCCTTCAGGATTTCCCACTTTATCTCTCCTTCCATCACTCTCTCTCATGTCTCTCACAAACCCTAGTTCACAAAACCTTCATTGCCTTCCTTTCTTCCATTATTTCACTACATCTCTCCATTTTAGGGGTATTCCTGAAGAAATTTAGAGAATAAATGGAAAAGGAGAAGCTTTTAGTCATTTTACATGGTTGTTACTTGTCAGTTAAATTGCTATATAAGGGGAAGAATTTTGCTTCTTAACCATTTTTCCCATAGTTTTGAAACCCGGCCTGGCCCAGCGAGTCAACCCGGGCCTGGGACCGGGCCAGGTCTAAGTAAAAACCAGCCTGGAATTTGGCCCGGCAAAACCCGATCGACCCGGCAGGTCGACCCGGGTAAACCTAGTTGAGACTCAGCCTCTTTTTTTTAATATATATATATGAAACGACGTCGTGTTGTCCTTTTACTATTAAAAGGCCAAAACGATTAATGATGAAGACAGAAATGAGAATTGAAAAAACCTAATTAAAGAAATCTTCAAAGCCATTTCAGTTAGGAAGAAAAGCAGAGGAGCAGAAGACTCTTGATCGCTGTTTCAAATCTGCGATAGATGAAGCTGAAGTTACTTGTACCCACATGCCTCTTTATAATAGCCGACAACCATACAGAGACTTTTCTCTCTCGTTTCGTCGCCCACGTTTTGTTTGATCTGTTGTGGAATCAAACAACCGCCTATGCTAATAGTCAATTAGTAGAGTAATTAGGAGGCTAATTGCGCGGGGAGTCTTCATAGTTTGGTAGACAATCTGCCCATGTGATGGAGGTGTAGGGGGGAAGATTTTAACTCTCTTTTGAGGTAAACAATCAAGGGTGTCGAGTATCTGCAAGTGGGTGGTGCCGTTCAACGACTTGTATAATTGAATGGGAATTTTTATTATTTCTTGGAATAATGGGAACACGCGATGCTTGCACTTAGTTTGCTTAGAGATTGCATCATAGACGTTTGCAAGTTCTCTTTTTTTTGGGTTGACCTGGTTTATCTAACCCGTGACCTGATTACTATACCGGGTCGACCACCGGCTCAGGTTTAAAAACTATGATTTTGCCCCTTATAATGATTTTTTGTATTTGTTTTTTAAAACACACCTGGCTGCTGACCTAATCTGAAGGCCTTAATGAATTCTGATTGACCTGAAATTTTAATCCAATGTAGAAAAATGTGTTAGGAGACTCCTCAAAAAATTTAAGCCTGATCTAATGGTTGGATTTAAAGTTACATGTGATAGCATAAAACTAGTTAGTAGGTGATTTTACGTCAAAATCCGAATTTTTTTGTTCAATCCCTGCTAGAATCATATTAGTTATTTCACTAAGTCCTCAAGATCATTTTCTTATTCTAAAATATATTTATTTTATTTACGAACTTAATACAGTTTTATGATAACGTTATCAGTTTTTAACCGGTGCTTAAACTATCACTTTTTTCTTTTCTTTTTTTTGGTACCATACTTTCTTATCATTTATTCCTTATTACCATATTAATTTCTTGAGACCATTTTTCTCATTTTTCTTATTTTTTTATCCATTGAAACTCGTTACTAGTTTTGCCAACGTTACAAATTTTAATATAAGATTTGTAATCCTCATTTCAAATTTAACAATACCTTTAAATTTATTTGTGAAGGTTATCCTCTCCATTACAAGTCATATTTATTATTATTATTATTTATGTCATCTATTCATTTCTTTTCATCTTAAGTTTTCATTACTCGTCGAGATCTCATTACCTTCGGTCCTGTATTTATACAGGAATTTACATACACATACTCTTCCTCGCTTTATTTTTAGTGTTTTTCTTTTCTTTTATGCGTTGTGTTTTCTCCCAAATCTAGAGTTTAGATTCACTTTATTGAAAGATAATTGAGTTATTTTACTTTGGTTCAATGACTTTGTTTAGAAATGAATCTAAACTAATGTAGTGTTGTTAAATCTTGGGAGACATGTTGTAAATATCCTAGTTGTAAAGTGAGGAGCAATAAACCTTTAATAATAAATAATTCATCATTAACAATATAAAAAGTTTAATTACTTTAAAGTGCTTTGATAAATAAATACTCTTTTTTGTTTTAATTTAAACACATATATTTTTATTATTAGTATGCATGATAAGGATTTGATTTAATATTAATTATAAATTTAAATATATATTTTAGATATATATATATATATATATTATAATTTTATTATTATATTTGTGTTGAAAATATGTCATGTAAATTTTTATTTTATTATGTTTATAAATTTAAATTAGTATTAACTTAAGACTTTCACTGAATATATTTTATGTTTTGAAGGCTAATTTCTTGATAAAATAAAATAATACATTTCCTCCGAGAATTCAAATCCATCCATCCCAGAAAAAGGGAAAGAGAGAAAAAGCAATTGCTTCTTATTAGGCTTTTATCTGTGTCTTCAGGACTCACGAAATCAATTTCTAAAATTTTGTGATTCTCCAAATTGGGGTTAGGGTTTTGACGATGTATGCTGATCGCGTAGACTCCGCAGCGAAGACTTCAATAAAGGATCGTCTTAATGGCAATTCCGTTGCCGACTCCTCTCGCCGCCGTGAAATTACCGGCAAAAGGTTTTGTTTTATTTTTAATTTAGTAGAAATCAATTCCATTTTATCATTCTCTCTCTCTCTCTCTCTTTACTGCTTTACTTTTCTTCCATTTTACTTTATGTAAGGTTCTCATTGTTAATCTTTTTTTCAAAGGGAATTCTATTAATTAAACAAGGAGAATTTGGGGTGGGTCGTCCAATTTAATATTTCTAGTGAGAATCTACATTTCACTATTGGAAAAAAGAAATAGTTGAGCTAAGGATTTAGTATCTTCCACGTTATAAGAAACGAGGATGGGCGCTTTGCTATGCAACTATATTAGGAATTGCATTGCAAACTCAAGTTTATGTTTAGAAACTTGTAGAGATTAGAGAGTAAGGAGCTTGATGTCCCGTTCTCACCCCGTGACTTGATCACCTTATTTAACCGTTTAATTTGGTTTTTCTATTTCCATAGAAAAGACTGAATGTTTGAGAATGCTGCCACATCTGGTTCTTTTGATGCTCAGATTATGAATAAGCTTCTTGGGATTTTCATTTTTATTCAGGGAAAGTGTGGTAGGTTTTGGACATGAAGTTTCATTTGCCTTAGCGTGTGTGAGAGACTGAGATCCTTTAGCACAGAGTAGATCAGCAGTTAGTTATATCAATTATAGGCTCTGTATAGGTGAAAAGGTTTTGCAGTTGTTGCTTGAAACTTGCTTACTTGAGGTGCTTGAAGTTGCATACCTTCTTGTACTTGTACCGAAAACTGCAACAAAAGGACCTATGAGAATCTGCTTTCTATATTTGGGTTCTGTTTGGTTTATTTAAGTTGTTTTGTAGGTTCTGACTCAAAGTAAAGTCATAAACATGTTTGGTTAGAAATGACTTCTGACTTATATAAAAAAAAAATTGTTACAAAATTCAGTCAAAACATTGCTTTATTGGCAAGTTAAAATTTTGTACTTTTAACTTATGGATTCCACTTGTATTAACTGTTTCTAAAAAAAAACGTTGCTTCGTGTCATTTTTGCCAAGTGTACTTTTAACTGAACTCTTTTTTGCTGTATGTTATTTCTTGAAATGATGACTCAAAGTCAAAAGTTACATTTCATTAGCCATGCCCAACAAACTTTTGGTCATAGAAAAATTTTTACTTTCAAGTGAAGGCATTAGCTGTTTGTGCTGTGACTTACAAGAGTACAGGTTTTTTTGTTCATCTAATGAAAATGGATTGAATCTCTTCCATAATAATGCTCTTGTATAATTGTTATCCTGCTTGTTTTTTTGTTGTTCTTGAGTGACCTAATATCCAGAAAAGTATCACTGAGCTCATATCACATCTTTTGCAGGCAGAGGCTAGATGATAAATGGAAACATGATCTCTATGAGGACAATAGACCACGTGTTTCAAGTATGGATTGAGTATGACAGAATTACTGGCATCAAAAAATTGATGATATTGTTGGATGCAACTAAATCAACTATATTTCTTTTGACTTTTTGTTAATGACTTGTGAAGATCGCAAAATTGATGCTCAAGATCTTCGATTAAAGCTCCAAAGGAGAAGCTTCTTGCAAGCATCTCCAGGTTCAGGTGTGCGGGATCTGCGTGAAAAACTATATGGGACAATGAATTCACAGCTAATGAATGCTGATCGGCCCAAAATAGTTGTAGCTAAACCATCCAGGAAAAGTGGTGTTGTTGAAGCTCCTGAACCAGAGATTAAAAAAATTACCAGTGTGGCTTCTAGAAAAAGATCTCAGCAAAAGGCATAAATCTTATCTTATTCTCGTCAAGTGTTTATCTTGTTTCTGTTTTCTTGAAGTTTTCCATTAATGCTGAGGCATAAATCTTCTGATTAATTGATATTTGGAAATTACTGTTTTAGGTTACCTTCCTTGGTTGAGTTTATGTCATGTGGTCATATGCATGCTTCACTGTCACTTGTTTCAAAGAATTTTCTCAATTTTGGATGAAGTTTTGGAGAGTTGTGAACTTGAAATATTGTGCCTGAATAATTATGAACCTGAAGTGTTAAGCTTGCTGTGAATTTGAAAAGACACAAAAGGAAAAAGTTTGCACCGGCCTTAAAGTTTATTAGTTTCATCAGTCACCATATCACTTTAAAGACAAAATTTAAGAAGCTCTGCTATGTGTAGTTAGAGGTTTCGACATTGCTTAGGTGCCTTGATGCACTGTGGTAGAGACAACTTTTTTTATTTATTTCAATTTATCTCTGACCTTTTATGTTTTGTCAATTAATTGAAAACTTGACCAGTTGATGCCATGGTGAAAATTAGAGACTCGTGCGACACGACAAATGATTTTAACTAACAGGATGTTGCTGCTTGAAGTGGTCTAATTTGTGCTAAGTTTCAGCATTAGTTAATGGTTTTAGGTATGTATTCCATGACAAATTGACAAGAGGAAGTTCTCATAGACATGCAATTATAGGATCACTTGGTGTGCATTCATGTGAGCATGTGTTTCCATTTCTTTTTGTGTGTGTATGTGTGTTCTGCAATGTGTATTTACTTTAAAACAAGTATTTACTTTAAAACAATTCATTAATTGGCAGTTAATCATGATGCTTTGTATTGTTTATTGATCCTTTAGGTTGATAAGGTTTTGCCTTCTCCTTACTTTAAGTTGAAAAGGGACAAGTTGGGATGGCTCTACTATAAAGTTACTGCCTAAAATTCCAACTCAAGTTATAACATGTCAATTGAAGTTGTGAAACCGCTTTTTCCATGTAATATCATTACCGCAGACTCTTTTTGTGTATTTCTAACTCTTGGATCTTTGTTGCAGTTGGATTCATCAGTTGATGTTTTTTTGCAGTCTTTGGGTCTTGAGAAATACCTCATTACTTTTCAAGCTGAGGAAGTATGAAAATGTCTTTTTTTTTTTTTTTTTATACTATAGATATGTGTACTTGCATATCATCTTCAGGAGTTTTCTTTTGATTATTAACATGCTCCTATCTGTACAGGTTGATATGACAGCTCTTGTGCACATGACTGATGAAGACCTGAAGGCTCTAGGGATACCAATGGTAAACTCAAGCTGATCTCTTGGCCAAGATATGCATATATTTTGTGGTTGATTTTTTCTATTGAAATCTCTTGTAGTTCTTGATCATTAAGAGATGAGTAATTTGGGCAGCTGTCTAAAGCCTCGTTCTTGACAACTTATTTTAACAATTATCCCCCCCCCCCCCCCCAATACACAAAAAAAAAAGATAAAAGAAAACAAGAATACTGGTACTTGTGCTGTTCTCAACTATTGGAATGGTGCCCTTGTTTTTTTAAAAATTTGCATATGCCATTAGACTAGGACTCTGTGTTTTTTAGGGTTGACAACATAATATATTGTGATATTTTTTCATTAATTCATTTAAAAATACATGGAAAACTGATTTCTAATCTCAACTCGAAGGTGTTCGCATCTGGGATGAGGCATTTGCTTGTCATAACATTTTGATTTTCCTTCTCCCGGTTTTGCTCTTTAAAAATCGTACAGGTCTAATATATATTTGATGGTCAGCTGTATAACAGTCAATTGTCATTTCATGTGAGATGTTGTGCTAAGTCCCCCCCCCCCCCACATTGTTACTTGTTAGTGCTACCTTTCCATTTCTACATGCACATTTACAAATTGATAAAAAAGAAAAATTGTTTTATAAGGTCAATTGGGTATGAACTCTATGTGATTGTTCTGGGTATGTCTGTCTTGAATGATAAAAACATGAATGCTCACAATTCGAAGGCACTCATGTTCATCATAATAGTTCACACCGATGTGATATATGCCTTGTTTATTAACTCGACTGGGTACTACCTAGCCTTTTAGTTTTTATTTCCCCTTTACCCTGTATGTAATTTAGATATCAAAATTCATGGCTGAGATTCTTGGTTTTCATGGTCTCCTTCCACTTTTCTATATTCTTGATCAGATGTTTGGTTCAATCTTGTGGTTTCAGGGCCCAAGGAAGAAAATAATTTTAGCGTTAAAATCTAGAGGCTGAGATTCAGGACACGAGTATTATTGGTCTGACACCCTGGTTGGTATAAAGCCTTAGTGTACATCTTCGTTTTGTTTTCCCTGGTATTGCCACAGTGGCTTTACCTTTAGCTGGTTAATTATTGTGAAGCCGGTACGAGTTTCTAGCTGTCAACAACAAAGGTAGAAACTTTTTTTCATCTTTGTGGTTCCTTTGGATTTTATGGGGTATTAGATGGTGGGTAGAAACCTTAAATTGATGCAATTTTTGTTTTTATCTTATTTATTTTTGTTGTTTTTGGTTATGTTCTAGTATGGTTTCTATCTATTGTTTTTACATTTTAAAAATTAACGTTTTAAATGTAAAGCTTGATGTTCAAGATTCGATATTATATTTTACTGTGTTATGAATTGCTAGTTGCTTGTCTTCAGATGACACGAGGAAATTTCTTTGATATCCTTGGTATAATAATGATTATTACATTATTTTATTAATGGTTAAGGTTTTTAGTTTTCATGGAGTTTAAAAAGTGTTTAATACGTAGTTTGGTAAATCAAGCATAATTTGACTATTAAATTAAACTGAAATTTTGATGGAAGATTCTGAAAGGCTTTGTTTTATGATGGGTTAGCATTTCATGATGATGGAAGATCAGGAAGGTGTTTAAATAAGGTTAGGAAGTTAATGTGCAAGATTGTTTTTATTTATCTTGTTGTATTTGGATTTTTTTTATCCTATTTAGCTTTGAAATTTTAATTTAATCATGTTATTATTTATGAATCCTAATGCTAGATGAATTCTATTTGTTAGGTAAGTTTTAATTAGGAATATTTTTCTAAAAAGATTTTAGTTTCGATTAAGAGTTTTTTTTTTCTATAAAGATTTTAGATTTAATACCAATATAAATAGAAATGAATAGTTTATTTTAAGATGCATAGTCCTTATCGGTAGGTGGTTGTAAGGTGAAAACAACTCATATCATTAATATGGCATGCATATAATATTTATCCGTAGGACCATGCAAGACGACGTGGATTTATTAATTACCAAATTCTAATGAAAAAAGAACACGGAGGCTTCTTCCTTAAATAAGCTTTTATTGAACACAGCTCCAAGAAATCTTCCATGCGATTCCTCCATTTTGGCAGAAATAGAAGCTCGGTCCCATAGTGTTCTCACGAACACTCGCATGGTGGTAATAAATTGATAAAGAATTTACTTACCGCCATTGCCATAGTTTCTCTATTCATGGTGGTAGCTTTTGCCGTAATGAACAGCTATGCTTCACCGTTTTCTCCCCGCAGTGTCTTTCTGGTATTTGAGATGGATGGGTTAAAAAACATGCATGGCCTTTGGACCGAGTTTGGATGCACATAGAAGGAAAGAGGAAATGACGTATACAAGCTACCAAACTGAAAAGAATTGTCTCTGCAGTGTCATTTGGTGCAGCAAATGGAAGTGGTGAAGACTCATAATTTCAATTAGCATGGGAATAGGGCTCCTGAGTTAGATAATCAGTTAATTAATTGGTCCAAAAAATCTCTTTCATTCTCCTTAGTCAAGGTAGTTGATAGCTTATACTTGGTCCTTGGTAGGCCAAAGTTGCTCGTGGCTAGTATCTGTAAAAGATCTTTTTCGGTAAAGGTAGGGACTTTCTGATGCTTAAATAAATATCTTTTTAGATAGAGAGAATATAAAAATATTCTAGAGAGAGATGCTCTGAATATATATATATATATATGCAGTCAAGAATGTAGATTGTCAACTTAAAGTCTCATGGTGTATTTATAGCTCATTAGTCTTGTTTCTTTGTGAAAAGAAGGGTCTGTAATGTAATTACCCTGATAGCATTTAATAAGGGATAAATATCTCTTATATCTATATTAATGTTAAATGGGAATATGGTGGGTTTTTAGAGGACTTTTATATTTCTAAAAAGGTGTAGGAAGATCAGAGTTTAAGACGTCAAATATAGTTAAGCCTATAGAGGCTGAGTTTTTTCTCGAGGTTAGACCCAAGGGAGGTTGGTTATTTCCCTAGACATGCCAATGGATGATGGTCGTTGCCTTGAACTTGGCTAACAGCGAAGTCCAAGCGTCTTGGGTCTGGCATGTTTACTAGACCCACGTGACCTTGGACTTGACGGATTGCCAAGTCCAAACACCTTGGGTCTGGCACACATGTCAGACCCATATTATGTTGGACTTGGCTAAAGTCCAACTGTCTTGGGTCTGACATGTTTGCTAGATCCACGTTACCTTGGACTGGGCAGATTGCCAAGTCCAAGTGCTTTGGATTTGGCTGACTGCCAAGTTCAAGCGTCTTGGATATGGCTAGCACCAGACCCAACATGCCTGGGGTTTGGCACTTTACTAAGCACTTGCATGGCTGAGCTCAACACAATAACAAGCCCTCACTTGAGCCATGTTCTTTCCCTTGGGCATATCTAAGGGAGGAGGGTCATAAGGGTTTTTTAAGACCATTAAAAATAGGTTTATCAATAGCTCCTCAAGTTTTTGTGATATTGATACGTGAAGACTTGTAAAAGTACTCTTATGACGAGTTCATTGAATTTTCATCATGTGAAAAAAGGGGTGGGAATCTTAAATAATATACTAGGCAGCCTATGTGGAGGGGCTGGAAATCATACTTCAAAAATTTCCTTGAAGGGTAAGAGAAAAACATAAGGAAAGAGCCTATACTTATAAATATTTCTAAGTGGTCGGAGGAACCCATTGGAGGAAATCAACTTGCTTTGGAGGAATTCCAATCTCCAAACAAATCAAGCTCATACTTAGAGAATTTCTAAGTGGCTAGTGGGAACCCAAAATGAGTGAACCTATGCTTAGAAATTTCAAAGTGATTATAGGTTCTTTGGAAAGTAGGAACTAGGAGCTTTCCCATCATTGTCATGGGGCTTAAGAGCCTCATCCCTTGGAGAGTGGTGCATATAGCACTGGGAAGATCACATTCATTCCTTGGAGAGTGGTGTATAAAGCATTGGAGAGATCACATCTATCTCTTGAAGAGTGGTGTATATAGCATTGGGGAGATCACATGCATCCCTTGGAGATTGATGCATATATCCACTAAGGAGATCATATGGTGCTCAATTTTTACGCTTGTATAATGAGAAATAAGAAAAGGTTATTTTTTATCCCTTCACTCTCTAAGAATATATCCATTGTGATCATATTTTGAGCCTCTATAAGTTTTTTTTTCATAAAAACCCTAATTAGGATAACACTCCACACTAGAGGGCAAAGAAAAAAAAGAAAATGTGAGCAAACTGTTGAAAAGCACATGTGGATCTATGAAAGTCAGAACCTAACACTAAGGGGCATCGTCATAAAAAAAAGGGAAGGACAAGAAATTGGAAGCAAAAAATAAAAAGAAGAAAAGGAAGAAGTAAAAGAAAGGAAAAGAAAAGGAAAATTATGGTTTGATGACGTTCTAAGACTGAGGCAAAGATTCTGAAGCAAGACTCTTTATTAAAAAAAAAAAGAGTCTATCCAAACAAAGATCATGAGATGACTTCACAAGATAAAAGGAGGTAAAAGAAAAGTAATCTTATGTCTTTAAACTCAAACACTTTTTAAGCCTTATAAGCATCCATTTATTTCATAGTCTATAGTCATAGTCTGCGTGCCTTTAAAAATCCTTTCTAATCAAGTGCACACAACATGAGTTGATAAACAACGATCTTACTATTCACACGACATGATAAATGAGTAGCCACACATATTTATCCATGCAAGAAAAATGTCAATTCTAACATGAGGCAAAAATTTTATTTTATACAGTTTTTTTTTCAACTAAATACTTGAAACCTTTTTGAAAAACTGAAATAGAAGGTTACCTCCAGTAAAAGCCTGACCTAAAGATGACCTACATTCTAAAATCCGATAAAACCCCTAAGGGAATTGCTTAAGGAACTGTTTTGATGCATATAGTAAAAGTTCCAGTTTTCATAAGCAAAACCAACTCTTTTAAAGTTTTTTTCTTTTTGAAAAAGATTTATGTGCTAAAATAAAACCAATAAAAAGCCTTTAAAATGGAAAGGACAATTAAAGCATTGATAAGAGCATGATACAAAGCAATGTCAAATCATATATTCAGTGGAGTATGAAAGGGCCCCACAAGAAACAAAAGCTAGAGACTTCTTCTCAAGAATATGGTGGCTAAGAAAAGCAGCACAAGAAATGGATCTTGACTCAATAATACAGTTTCAAACATATGAACGAGCTCACACTAGAAAAGGAGTTCATAGTAAACCAAAGAAAGGGCGAGACCCATGTTTCCAAACCGGGTAAGAGTGTGCATTTAACCCCAAAACATTGCATCAGTTTTTATTATACAAAAAAATTCTTGAAATCGAACTCAGACGAGTCAAAAGACTGATAAAAAAAGAGTTTGTGGAAAGCTCTAATTGAAAGGGATCATTTTGATTCAGGGTTTTAGGTCAGTTGAGCTAGAAAGAAGGCAAAATTTTGGTTCTGATTAAAGACAATCGTCAGATTGAGATTTCAGGTTGACCGAGCCGAAGATAAAATTTTAGTTCTGGTTAAAGGAAATCACCAGATTGAGATTTCAGGTTGATCAAGTTGAAGATAAAGACCAAGGTTCAAGTTAAAGAGTCTCTAGATTGTGATTTGAGGTTGACCGAGATGAAGACAAAATTTTGGTTCTAAGTAAAGGAAATCGCCAGATTGGATTTCAGATTGATCGAGCTGAAAACAAAGACCAAGGTTCTGGTTAAAGGGAGTCTTTAGGTTGAGATTTCAGGTTGACCGAGTTGAAGGCAAAATTTTGATTCTAGTTAAAGGGAATCGCTAGATTGAGATTTGAGGTTGACCGAGCTGAAGACATAAAATTTTTGGTTCTGGTTAAAGGGAATTGCTAGATTGAGATTTCAGGTTAACCAAGCTATTTGCATATATTTTGGTTCTGGTTAAAGAGAATCACCAGATTGAGATTTCAGGTTAGTTAAGCTATTTTTTTAAGATTTTAGTTCTGGTTAAAAGGGATCGCCAGATTGGGATTTCAAGTTAATCAAGTTATTTACAAAGATTTTGGTTCTAGTTAAAGAGAATCACCAGATTGAGATTTCAGGTTAACCGAGCTATTTACAGAAATTATGGTTCTGGTTAAAGGGAATTACCATATTGAAATTTTAGGTTAATTGAGCTATAACATGAAATTTTAGTTCTAAGGGAGCCATTGAGATACAAAATTTCAGGTCAACCATGCAATCAGGAAATACAAAGAAATTCAACTACAACCAGGAAGCATTAAGTTTTCAAACCTCGTAATCAAGAGGTATCATAGATCAAGGTTCTGGTCAAAGGGAATCATCATATTGAGATTTCAGGTTAACCGAGTTGTAAACAGTTTGATCATAGTTCTAGTTGAAGGGGACTGTTGCAAAGACAGTTTCAGGTCAATCGAACAGGGACCACGAGTAGGTTACCCGATCACAAATCATGAGCAAGTTACTCGATCACGAACCACAGGCAGATCACCTGAACAATGATCATGGACAGGTCACCCAATCACGAACCATGAGAGGTCACCCAAACAAAAACCACAGGCGGGTTACCCAAATAGAGACCACTCATAAAAAATCTTGAACCACGGGTAGGTTACTTGATCACGAACCACGGGCAAGTCACCCGAAAATGACCACGGGCAAGTCACTCAATCATTAACCACAGGAGGTCACCCGAACAAAATCAACAGGCAGGTTACCTGAATAAAGACCTCTAAAAAATATCTTAGATGTTTTCCACACAACGGGCGAAAGTCCTAGATATTTTTTTCAAAATGACAGCATTCCTATACCAAAAACTTTTTTTTCCTCTTTGTAAACTTACTTTCTAAAGTCTTTCAAAAGATTTTATATTGTAAGTATTGTAAAGAGAAAGACAACTGTCATAATTCAATTTTGGATCCTCAAAATTATTACATATATAAAGCCTCGTCGTGTTAGACAAAACTATTGATTATCTTCCACCTCCCAAAATAGCTAGCTTTGCACCTAAAGCCACAAACCGTGGCCCTTTTTTTTTCAAGGCAAAAAAAATGACTTCCTTTGCTTTCGAGATTTCAAAATATGTCAAAAAAATACAGCTTTCATTGTACTGCTCCGAAAATCACGCTAAAGCAATACCAGAGTTTGTTGCAACAGGTCCTGATCAGTAACAAGTTAGAGTTTTTTGTCCTCTCCTCAACCACTCTACAAGACAGAAAGGTAATGTTTTTGGTGAAGATCAAGAGTGGAGAAAAGATGGAGAAATTTCAATTGTTGAGATTCTTTTAAGAACCATTGAAGACTCTCTTATATTCTATAAAAAAAGGAGAATGATAAAGGAAAAAAGGGTGGCCATTGAAGATTCTTTGGCCAACAAATACTAAGCTGGGTTGGGCTAGGCTTGGGCCTCATGCCCAACCAGCTCAACCCTTAGACTAAGACCGTGTTTGTCAAACACACCCTAATGTTTTTCCTTTAATTTTTAATTTGTTTTTTATTTTAATACCTAGTCAAACAAAGCCTTAAAAAATAAAATAAAATCTAAAAATTTCAAGGATCATTTTGAAATTATTTTTGGGTTCCTCGCATATTTTCTTGACATTTTAGCTTAATATGAGGCTATAGACTTACATTGTAAAATATGATCTGATATTAAAAATACTTTGTTTTCTCCAAAATTTCAAAAACATTAAAAAAAACTTCTCATTTTTAAAATAAAAAATATATATTTTGTTTTCGAGCATATAACTAAGTCTATCAGAAATTTAAAAAAAAATCATATTTTGCTTGAAGAAAAAATATTAAGATACATGATGTGTTTTAGCATTTTTATACAAAATTCAAAAATATATCTTTATATACATTTTAGATTTAATAATTAGTTTATTGAATTCATGAGAACTTGACTAATATTTCAATAACCCTTGAAATTTTTAATTCATGAGAATTAATGGTTAATATTCTGATATAAATACTAGACCTACAAGTAGGTTGATATTTAAATATCAGGAGTTGACCAAAAAATTCTAAGAATTATTCTAAATATTCATCAATTTTAATTAGAGGATATTTTTTATCATAATATAGAAATTGTTAAAAACACTTTCATCTTCTAAGATGGTTGAACATTGTTAGGCAAATTACATAAATTCTTTTCACAAGAATTTATTAGGCCATATACATTCATAATAAATTTAAAATGCTAATTTTTTCATAAGAGTAAATTTTTTTGTTTTTTTAAGCCGTAGGCCGACACTTCACTCCCTCACATCTCTCCCAATCACACAGACACACGCGCATTTTTTTCCGACAAAATTAACAACCGACTCACTCAGTGAGATCTCTCAAAAACAAAAAAAACTTTACCTTTCTATCTATGAGTAGTCGAGCTCAAAACTACGAGTTTCAAGAATGGTGGAACAAACATCGCGAGTTTCTCGACAAACCGAAAAATACAGCCTTCTTAACCGTCGAGATCCACAGCCCTACCGTAGATAAAGGTCACACGCGTAGTGCGCGCCAGCTGTCCTGGCTCTGGCTCCTAAAATTCCAACAACTCGCTACCTCCCTCGCGTGGCTCACAGACGGCTTCATTGACCTCGTCCGCACAGCCAATCGCAGGATCGCTGCTAGCAAAACAGACTCGCCTTCCGATTCGTCAATCTCATCACGGCTTTACAGGATCATAAAATATTTTTTATTTCTGGTGATTCTGTTGTTGTGTTTCGAGTTAATCGCGTATTTGAAGGGATGGCATTTCAGTCCCCCGTCGGTGGAGTCGGCGGAGGCAGTAGTGGAGAGAGCCTATGCCAAGTGGTTGGAAATAAGGGTGAATTACTTGGCGTCGCCGCTGCAGAGCTTGACGAATCTGTGTATTATCTTGTTTTTAATACAGTCGGTAGATCGTATTGCGTTGATATTAGGGTGTTTTTGGATCAAGTTTTGGAAATTGAGGCCGGTGGCGGCGGCGGAATATGTTGGTAGGGAGAATGTGGAGGATTATCCGATGGTTTTGGTGCAGATTTCAATGTGCAATGAGAGGGAGGTAAGCAAATGTAGGTTTCTTATCCTCGAAACTTTTTTCAGTTTCGTCACTCTGTTTCTTGGTGGATTAATTAGTTATTAGTACAAGTTTATTTCGCTTCAATTATTGGAAATGTTTAATTTGTTGATTTCTTCAGTGTGTTGTGTATTGATAATTAGGGATGGTAGTAGCTCTTTTTTTAAAAAAAAAAAATTAGGATTAAATGTGATTGCAGTTTTGATTTTGCTTCAACAACAAGTGATAAATTGTGTTAGTTTTAATGAACATTTGAAGTTTAGCATTGTGGTATATGACTAGCTACCTCATAACAGGATTAAGTCTTAAAGATGCCAACTTGATTGCACTTCAGAGATTAACATTTCTCGACAATTAGTGCTAATTTTTGGTAGTTTATATGGTAGGCTGTGTAAGTAATGCTGCATTATGGTTTCATTTATCTTCTTGTTTTGTCAATGAATTTCAACACAAATGGTGGGAGAAGTGACTGGTGAGCTCCGCTTCGCTTCCAAGGATGTTCTAATTTGTTTAATCATTATGCTTTATTTGTGAAGCACATATCCAAACATAGCAGAAATGAGATACAACAAATTAGAGAGAAGAAAAACACGAAACATTTTGTTAGAAAACCTCTCAAGTCTTTCCTTGGTTTGATTTTGTGCTCTCCACAAAGTAGTTTGTTTTAGTTTCACTTCACAGGGATTGTTTTTGCCTTGTTTTTATCTTTTCATTTTCTCCTATCAACCAGAACTTTCGAAATAATCATAATTTAGCATGCAGGTTTACCAACAATCTATTGCAGCCTGCTGTATCCAGGACTGGCCAAAGGAGAGAATGCTTATACAGGTTTTGGATGATTCTGATGAGTTAGATGCCCAACTCCTTATCAAGGCTGAAGTACAGAAATGGCAACAAAGGGGTGTGCATATATTGTATAGGCACCGTCTTATACGCACAGGCTACAAGGCTGGGAACCCGAAATCTGCAATGAGCTGTGATTATGTAAAAGATTATGAGTTTGTAGCAATATTTGATGCTGATTTTCAGCCAGGACCTGATTTCTTGAAGAGAACTATTCCTCACTTCAAGGTAAATTTATGATCCAGGTGTGATTAATTTGTCAGAACCTGTATATCAGTTCAAGTTCTCTTATATCCTTGATTTGGTATATCTACGATTATTCCACTTGGCACAAAGTTACATAATTAGTTTTGATGTTTGCACCGTGGAGATTCCAATTGGTTGATTCTGGTAACCTTCTGAAGTTGGCGCCTTTCTAATTTCGTCGTTGTGCTTTATATCAAAGAATGATCTGCATTGTTACAACGATTTAGTAAAATTTTAAAAGAAAGCAATTCAAACCTTTTTCTAACTGAAGACATAGGAGGTCCAACTTGGGTGGTTTACAGTGTTTTTATACAATCTTGCCAATCTGATTGGCACCCCTTGAAAGTTACATGATTTTATCAATGACCTTAAATAACATCATTGCATGTTACAACAAATTTAACTTGGACATCATTTAGTTGCATGGGAAACTCCCTATCTTTCTCTCACTAGTTAATTTAATCTGCCAGAAGGAAACGTATCATTAAAAAAATACTGAGTGCTAAAATTTTTAGTGTATTCCAAACAGGAATTTGTTTGTTAAATTACAGACCTCAGTTTACAAATAAAGTTCCCTTCCCTAGATCTTGTAAAATAGTTTTAATGCAGTGCTATGCCTCATAATTATGGGTGTCAATACTCCATTTTTACATTCAAGGATAATTTATACATATCAATTTGCAACAGGCAACACATGATCAGTTGGCTGGTTTCTCATTTCATTTCCTTAAAGTTACATGTACTCAGATGGGTTGCATGTAAGAGGATCAATGAAAACTTAGCTTTACTTTCTGTTCTGATGAGAAATTATATGTCCTTGTTCTTTGCTTTTCTGAATTTGAAGGGGAAGGATGACCTAGCATTGGTCCAAGCAAGGTGGGCATTTGTAAACAAGGATGAAAACTTGCTTACAAGACTGCAGAACATAAACTTATCATTCCACTTTGAGGTTGAGCAACAAGTGAATGGTGTTTTCATCAACTTTTTTGGTTTTAATGGAACTGCTGGTGTATGGAGGATTAAAGCCCTTGAAGACTGTGGTGGTTGGTTGGAACGGACAACAGTTGAAGACATGGATATTGCTGTTCGTGCTCATCTTTGTGGATGGAAGTTCATATATTTGAATGATGTTAAGGTTTGTCATGGTATTAAAGTTTTTAGTGTCACTTTATACATTTGGGGGTGGATAATCAATCTAATAAAATTATTTATCATTTTGCAGTGCCTTTGTGAACTTCCAGAGTCCTATGAGGCATACAAAAAACAGCAACATCGCTGGCATTCAGGTCCAATGCAGTTGTTCCGTTTGTGCTTTGTTGACATACTTCGTGCAAAGGTACTGAAGCTTTCCCCCCCTCTTGCTATCATTTATATTTGGTAGATATTGAAGTCCTTTTTTTTTTTCTAGAAAAGATGTCTTTATATCTTTTGAAACCAGAAAGTTCTTGGATGTCATTTCTGGTGCACATAATTTACTCTTCCTAGCAGAAAAGTAGGGTGTTTTGTACACAGACAAAAGTATTTATCTTGACATGGAAAAATTTAAAGGGAAATAATGAATTGTCTAGAGCTGGACTAGGCTTGCAAGATACTGTGACTAAAACATAGTTGTTTGACTTCCAGTTTCACAGTTTTTTATGCATATATTTGTTTATATATTTCGGCTTCCAAGGGGTTCAAGTGCTATTAATACCATGAAAAAGGGGACCAGAGACCATGGGTACATCATTCCCTGGTGGATGCAGAACCATAGATACTGACCTTATAGCAGTCAATCAAACTACTTATAGTGGCTGGTTGTTGAGCATATCATTTATGTCTAAATATCTTGATGGATTTAAGAAAATTCGTGTTCATATGAAGGTTACGTTGAGCTTCATGTTTCTTCATGGTCTAAACGGCTCTTGTTCCATGAGATTAGTCAGGAGGTTTCTCTACCTAAAATAAACACCATGTCAGTGCTCTTATGTCTTTTTGGTGATCGGCTATTGGTTCCTTTAATGCTGCTTCTTAAGCAGATATAGAGAAAGCATTGTATTTTTAGTTTTGTTATGTTTATTCTGTGGTTTTTATTGTTATGGAGGATGTCTCAATGTCCCTCATTCTGGTGCACGTCCTTTTCTTCTCTCGATAAAATCTTCTTTTTTATCAGAAAAAAATCCCCAAGTTGTTATTTATTAGGGAGAGAATCTATGTACCAACACTTCTATAACCTTGGAGGCCATAATGCATGTGCTCCTATGCTAATTTATACTCTCGACTGATCAGTTGGGAACTTGGCAATATATAAACTCCTAAAATTAGAAAAATTAGTCCTGGTCCTGCAACTTCAGGATTGTGGAGAGGAAGATTGGACTTACAAAACTTGACCATAGAATTTATAGCATCTTTGTTTACTACATTGATATGCCAAGTCTTTTTCCCAATTGTTAGAGAGACAGAATTCATAAATATTCAGCTATCTAGGTTCCTCATCCCAGTGAAATAAAAAATGAGAAACAGCAAAACTTATCTGCCGAATAAGTTCTCTTGTAATGATCATTTCCATCAAATCAACCTAAAATACTTCATTTCCAATACAGGTGTCTTTTGGCAAGAAAGCAAACATGATATTTCTTTTCTTCTTACTACGGAAGCTCATCCTGCCTTTTTATTCATTCACTCTCTTCTGCATCATTCTCCCACTTACCATGTTCCTGCCAGAAGCACAGCTACCAGCTTGGGTTGTTTGTTATGTCCCGGGAATTATGTCTATCTTGAATATCCTCCCAGGACCGCGATCATTCCCCTTCATAGTCCCATACCTTTTGTTTGAGAACACCATGTCCGTGACCAAATTCAATGCCATGATATCAGGATTGTTTCGATTAGGAAGTTCTTACGAGTGGGTAGTTACAAAGAAATTAGGAAGATCATCAGAGGCAGACTTAGTTGCATTTGCTGAAAAGGAATCTGACCCTTTGGTGGTAGAAACTACTAGTCTCCACAGGTCATCCTCAGAATCAGGCCTAGATGAGCTGAACAAGATAGGAACACCCAAGAAAACTGGGAAAAAGAAAAGGAACCGTTTGTATAGGAAGGAACTTGCTCTTGCATTGATACTGCTAACCGCCTCGTTGAGAAGCTTGCTATCTGCCCAAGGAATTCACTTCTACTTCCTATTATTTCAAGGGATCAGTTTTCTGGTTGTTGGTCTTGATTTGATTGGCGAACAGGTGAGTTAACCATGGCGGCGGCATCCAAGATCGATGACTCTCTCTCCCATGATAGCCTGTGATGTAATTGCCACCTCATATCCATCACAAGAAATGCAAATGCTTGGCTGTTCCGCTATTGATTGAAGCAATTTGCTCATCTGTTCTCGGCAAGGGTTTGTAATGTATCTATTCGCTTGTCACAGTATCATTTATGGTTATGTTAAAGCTCTTGAGAGGGCTTCAGTGAATGTACTGTATCATCAGCTGGGGTGGTGCGTTTTCAATTTGCTATCTATCACAGCTATGCATCTCAGGTGTACTGCTCTGGCTGGCCTCTGGGACGCAGCAGCAAATGTTTCTTTGGGAAGGCACGAGAGCCAGCCTCCCTCCTCCCATGTTCTTGGTTACAATTGATTTCAAGCTATGTCTTATCTTGTTCAAGAGAGTTGAAAATAGAATATCCTCTCGCCCTCCTACCACATATTCCAAATGAGGTGCCTTTTGAAAACCGAACCACCATATATATATATTTCAAAGCATGATATGAGTACGACACTCGCATTTTAACCACTAACGGATTCGAAAGGATGTTACGAGTAGGATTTAATTAAAAAATGAAAAGATGGTGTTTATATAATCAAATAAATTAAAAAAAAAATGTTATCGCTAATTTAATACTAAAATAGAAGGCTTATGTTTATCGACAAGCAAATATTTTATTCTGTCTGCTCTATTTATTGTATAATTTTATTTTTATTTTTTTAAAAGGTTAATTATGGTTGTTAAGAAAAAATTATTTTTATTTTATTTTATCATGAAAAACAAAGCTTATCTACATAAAATATAAAAGGAAAAAGATTTTGAAAGTAAATTACAATAATGGAGGGTATTAATTAAAATTTAAATTAAATGAAGAGTAACAAAAAAAAAATAAAGACATAAGTTAGGTCTATTCGTTGCTTAGCTTGGAAAGATAGGCCTGCAAGCTTGGTTTATTAATTTATCTGCTCTAACTTCTTTTTTTTTAATAGATGACACGTCGCCCGTTGAACAATTTTTTGATCATATCCAATGACTAGTTCAAGTTTTTTTTATCACAAAACCTGTTTTCCAACTTGTTTTCACTTCAA
>Ga0307515_10001843_pt1 | contig 47251 bp, 47 predicted proteins | sample 17_EM_MG_FD_194513 | JGI IMG/M metagenome (GOLD analysis project Ga0307515, IMG submission 194513) | Populus trichocarpa ectomycorrhiza microbial communities from riparian zone in the Pacific Northwest, United States - 17_EM | ecosystem: Host-associated > Plants > Roots > Unclassified | place... | reverse complement strand
TACAGAGACTGGAGAGCAGGAGAAAGACTCGAGATATATACAAGGTAGTTGGGTGCCTTATGCCCTACCGGCTGTGTGCCTTGACATCAGCTCAGCTGAAGCTCAGCTCGGTCAGGTTCATGCAACAGGTATGGGACTCTTATCAAGAAACTACGCTGGGATGAGGGGATCTTGTGCAGTTCAAACCGGTTGGTTTTCGTAAGTGGAAGCAGAGATATTGACAGAGGGTCATTGTGGCCGGTTGATATGCGGGAGTGCAATGGCGATTGGAATGGGTCTGCCGATATGAAAGTAATGTTTCTGGAGAGGAAGTGTGGGAAACCCAGAAGATATAGTCAATGAACCAATCTTCCCTAACTATCACCAAAGAACGAGAGTATTCTCATCGAACCCCAAGTTCAACTTCAGCGCCCTCGCGCGTCCCCCATATCATCCATCCACCTCCGTCTCCTCCCGATAATGTCTAAACTCCGCCTCCTCCTCCTCTAGCTCCGGCGCTCGTTCATACATAAAGTCGCTCCTAACCGTATACTTCACCCCCTTCACCATTTCCTCCCCCGAGTGCATAAGCCACTGATGCTGAAACACCAGCGCGCGTCCCTGCATCGGCTCCACATCTGCGATTCCCTTCCCATCCCAATCCGCACCAAAGAACCGTGTAGAACCACCTACATTCTCCGGGCCGCTCTCGCCGAGATACGCATGGAACGTCAGCAGCGACCGCTCTTTGTCGTCGGGGGTGCAGTACGATCCGTCGCAGTGCGCTGTTCCGCTATTAGCATCACCTGGCGAATGGATGAGAGAGAACGAACGCCTAAAATACTCTCCCGGCCCATACTTCAAGAACCGCAGTCTCTCATTCATCCTCGTCAGTCTCCATGGTGTAGTTCCCAGCCAATGACTCCCCATCCCATCCCACCTACCCCCATCCCTTCCCCCCACAATATTCACCCCCTCTTTCTCCAACACCGGCTTGATCCGCCCAAACAACTGCGCAGCAACATCGGGTGAATCAACGATTACTCGCCCGCAATTTCTCATGTCGGGGCGAAGCTCCTGCTGGCCGTAGCCCGTGTTGATTAGGGCTGCCTCCCAGGTGCGCGACGAGGCGAGGGAGAGGAGGGACGTGCATTCGGCCGGGGTGAGGAAGCTGTCGATTAGGAGGGCGAAGCAGCGCGGGGGGGTGTGTGCGGTGTTATAGGTGGGGTTGTGCAGGGTTAGGAGGCGGGTGGTGGCGTTCGGAGGGAGGGCGTTTGGGAGCGAGAGAGACATTATTGCTGTGTACGCAGAGCAGAGGAGGCGGAGGGGGTTATGTGGAGGGATTGAGTCAGAGCCTCCACAGTCGAGAGGGTGCTGTTGCGGGGCAAGCAGTCATACGCATGTGCAGGTACGGCAGCTCGGGCGCCAGCGTTACACTGCAGGATGCGGGCGAGTAGCACCGTTGCAGCACTATCGAGTGACAGTGTCGCGATCACCACACGTCGAATGACAGCACGCAAAGAGTCGGCTGTGGGTTTGGTCTAATAGCAGACGAGCGACGGCTCATCATGTCTAGCTGTATTTTGCGCCCTGCGAGCGGTCTATGCAAAGGTATCCGAAAGAAAACTATGGAACACGTCGCAACAGCTGCTCTACTCTGCCCTAACTCCGTTCACTTTCACGCCGTTGGCGAGCGGCTTCTTCGCCGCCTCTTTCTCTTCCTCCTTCCTCTCCTCCTCCTCCTTCTTGGCCCGCTCTTTCGCCTCCTTCTCAAGCCTCTCCTTCTCCCTGCGCGCCTTCAACCCCCGGTCCTCCCTCGTCTGCACAACCCACGTCTCCACCTCCGCCACCGCCTTTCTCGGCTCCTTCTTGTACTTCAGCAACAGTCCTTGCACCTCGGCGGGGCTAAACTCCCCACTCGGAACCTTATCCGCAAACCCGCCCGCCAACTCCAGCAGCTCCTCTTGGTCCGGAAAGTCGGCCGGGAACTTCAGCACAGCCTTGTCCTCATCTTCAACCGTGTACAGCGTCCGAAACAGGTTGTGAATAATCGCCCAATCCGCATAGTTAAATTTTATCTGCAGATCAACGCGGCCAGGCCGGATCAGCGCCTCGTCGAGATGCGACCGGTGGTTCGTCGTCATTATCAGTAGTCGTCCTTCCTTTGACGCCACCCCGTCGATTGCGTTCAGCAGACCAGAGAAGGTCACGCGGGCAGGCGCTGCCTCTGTTGTGGTGGTGGTGGAGTTGGAGGGTGTGCTTTTGGTGGTGTTGTTGTTAGATTTGTTATTGTTGGGGGAGGGATCGCTACTGGTACTGGCACTCTCTCGTGTAATCCCACAGGCGTCGATGTCTTCAAGCAGGACGATGCAAGTTTTTGGAAGGACCGAGAAGAGATGAAGAAGCGTGTCGTCGTTCATCCACACTGCCGACAGTGAAAGCGAGTACACCCGCAGTCCGAATTTCCCCGCGAGTGCAACCGTGAGGGAAGTTTTTCCAGTCCCAGGTGGACCATAGAGTAAGTAACCTCTTCGATACGGCAGGCCGCGGTTCGCATACCACTTCTTCGTCGCGGGCATCAGGTATTCCCTAATATCCTCACAAATCGTCTCCTTCTGTTCCTCATCAAGCACCACCGTTTCAATTGGTCTCGCCGCGCGCGAAAAACACCTTGCCCAGTCGCAACGATCCCCATTCTGTCCCGGCATCGCCTTAAAAACCGTTGTCCGACCCACATCCTTCCCATTCTCGCGATCACAAACTTTCTGCAGCAACATCTTTAGCGGCGATGCGTCATGCCCATATATTCTCAGCGTGAGATGCTCCTTCTGTTTCCGCCACCACATGCCTGGGTCCGAGCACTCAGTTCGGAGCACGGTGATTGTGTGCCCCGTCGGCTTGAAATCGAAGTAGTGTTTATACGTCGGCGTAGGCGCGTACTTCACCTTCTTCCGGATCTTAAGATATGGTGTCTCCCCGTCCTCCCCAATATCCTCCTCGTCATCGTCAGAATCACTCTCACCATCATCCCAGATCTCGTTATTCCACCCGTCGAGATTGGCATCCAGATTCCGTGTGGGCCTTGCATACCACGCCTTTCCAGGCCCACACACGGTGTCCCCAACCTCAGCGTGTGTTTCAAATACCCGGTGCTCGTGTAGGTACTCCATGACCGCGGTGAATATGGTGTCCTCGGAGGTTATGCGAATTGTGCAGGAGTAGTATTGGTCGAGGAGGTCATTGAAGAAACTGGAGACTTGGCTCGAGCAGGTTATGGACATTGTGGCTACGATAAAAAGGGTTATTAGGATGTTTGGGTCGACGCCGAGGGTGCGGTGGAGGATTGGGCCGAATTTCGGGAGGAGCGTGGTGACGGACATGGCGCCGAAGAGGCTGGAGGTGAAGACTGAGGAATCAGGGTCGTCGGACATTGTTGCGGTGATGGGGCGGTGGAAGTGGTGGTTCAGGAAGTGGCAGGATTGTTGGTACTTATAGGAATTGAACACCAGTGATCACTTATCCCGAAGCCTCCCATAGATGACACACCCACAGATGACACCCACGGCTGCCTGGATTCTGAGAGCAAAACAACCCCTGATGTCATCTGCAGACGATCGCACAGCCTCGGGAGATGCAGCCCTATGAAACTAGGCATATGTAAAAAGCTTATGTAGCACCTCTCACTGGGACTACTGCATTCAGCAGGTGCGTTGTGACTCAGGTGTTTAAAATCTGACATTATGACGCGGCAGCGGAGCGCGATCATTCGCCAGAAGAGGATTTTCAGCTGCAACTGAATAGTAAAGCGAATCAGATACTAGATGTGAGTAGTAAAGCAAACAGGATACTACTGCATGTCGAGCTCGGACACAGGTAATCTCTACGTCTGGATCTCACCGCTGTCATTCGCACATGCAAATTTTCTGAGCGGAGTTTGTATGCAGCGTCTAGATTTGAGGCGCAGTCCACTATGTATGTGGCGCTGCTACCCCATGTTGCGATATGGAAAAGCTTGATCGAACGTCACCACAATAGGTCATCGCCATAGCCGCAACACAACATAGTAAACGGTAAGCAGAAGCTTTACAAGTTTATGGGAAACGGCGGCGTCCGTGATGTGTGAATACAAGAGAGGGAATTAGAGTGAAAAGATAGAATACTCAACCATCACTTCGTCATCCGTACAGAGTTCTGCAAAGAAATGGAGAGTTGAAAGCTGGTCTGTGTGGGAAGATTGATGGCTTTGTGATCCGTTCGCTTGCGTTTCGGTTGTGTTGGCTGGTTGTTTGTGTCTCTAGTCTTGTTCGTATATCAAGGTGCTCTTGTTGTATTGAATTATGGCTTGCTGGTGTACTAGTTGCTCTTGAACTCGTGGGGGTTTCAAGTCTTCGGACGCCTATCATAAGCGCTCTTAGTGACTACTATATGAAAAAGGGTGGTTTTTTGGGACGGTTTATAGGGGGGTAACGATCTTGCGACAGTTCGGTTACCGTTCCCGAATTTTCTGAACGGTCCGAAGACGGTTCCAAAACGGTTTCCGCAAAATAATGTACTTATAACCGTCTTAAAAAACCCTCAATTTTTCATACTGTACACATCAAAGTTAGATTACTATTCATAATAGATGTAATCTTATTCGTCATCTACAGAGACAGGTCTCCCGATTGTGAAAGCCAGTTGCGAATCTAATAATTCTGTTTGGTTAAATATCGACAAGGGTTCATTTGACCGTGTTACAACCGTTGGAATTCGCTTTCATAACCGGGTGGCCTGTCACTGTATTAGCCGGATTTCAAGTTACTCTATAGGACATGCACATCATAACCTAGCGTAAGAGTCATTTTCAGCCTAGGCTAGGGTTTCAGCTCTCCCACTACTTGAAAATCCGGCGAATAGCCATAGACAATCGGAGTCATCTAATATTGACAGGACTTTGAAACCCGACGAGTGCACACCATTTAAGGCAGAGTGGCAAGAAACAGGGGAGGTCGTCTTGCCTTGTCTCATGCCCAGCCGCCAGAGCCTCATTCGCAATGAGAGACTGGGGACGAGACAAAGTCTTGCCTCATACCATAAGTCCTAGGAATGTCGCTTCTCGCTCACGTTTGCTCCGAGCCTACCACTCTTTTTCCATCCACATCACTGCATCCAAACAACCGACAGCACGCGGCTTTACCAATTTTTCCCGAGGTTAGTTTATGTTTGTTCTGCGAGGAGAAACTACTCGTGGCGGAGATAATGAAGGGTGCGGAGGGTATAGAGGAGAGGGTAAGGTGGATGTTATTGTATTGGGATTGTTATGGCCTTGGAGTCGGATGTATGAGCATCTTAGTATAAGTAGTCAAGCTCCACCGAGAAATAGACACCATCTTCAACCCTTGGTACACGAGGATAGGGTTAGGAGTAATTAACCAACACGTCAGGCAACATCAGCTCACCCGCCGCAAGCAACCCGACAGAAGAGACAGAAGGTAAACAAAGCATTCAAGCACCACAGGAGGCCAGGCCATTTCCAACGGCAGAAACGACTAGCCTAAGGCATGACTGGTCTCTACCTTCCTCTGAGATGACTGCATGTTGTATTTACCTTGGAGAGCTGATACCTGGGTGGATATTTCTTTCCGACTCTTGAGGGTATATCGGCTTTGATTGATAGGACCTCGTCTGAACGAGCCAGACCAGCTTGAACTTCGCAACTTTAAGACTGGAACTTATCAAGAGAGGTAGTTCTAGATCGGATAGAAAGAACGGAGCCAGAAATTGACCTAGGACCAAACTCCCGCGCAGTGGCAGGATTGGGTCCCATGCTATCGTACAGTCATGCAGCAAAAGTCTTGGTGATGGCGGCTACAGGGTCAACCCATCAAAATGCAAAATGGCGATTGCATAACAACCACACAATAGAGAGAGCTGTAATTGACCAATTAGGCCCTCTCAGTGATGGGGAAAACGATGGTATACAGGTTAAAAAAAATTTGTGACATTCTGCTTTACCTTATGATCACCTTTTTGTGTAGACTCTAGAGACAGTTACAAATCTTCTTCATAAACACTGCAACCACACAACAATGATCCAGAAATAAAATACACCCTTTGCCCACATAAAAATTTGAATGTGTGACAGTCTGAATATACAGTATAAAATTGTTTGCAATTGTGGTGGTGGAGAAATGTGCTCCTACTTTGTGTGGTGACTTATAGCCTCAATTTTGGTGGGGTTTTAGTGTGTAAAGTGAGCCCTGTAAATATGGGGCAATATCTCCACCCAAACTTATTCGAAAATTTTCTCCTTTTTTTACAGGACTCTCTGCTATGTTATATTCAACATATGAAATAGTTAGGGATTATTTCATTTTGTGGAGGTTGTGGCTGTGGTGTTTGTTCCCTGGATAAGGGTATATTTTAGAGCCCCAATAAATAATTGTGATTTAATATATACACTGCACAACACCACAATTTTTTTTAACTTACATGCAATCATTTTCTCCATCACCTAAAGATCCTATTTGGTTAATTACAGCTCTCTCTATTGTGTGGTTGCTGTGCAATCGCAGATTTTCATTTTAGTGGGGTGCTCAGTTGCAGCTCCGTCACCAAGACTTTTGCTACATGACTGACCAATTCCGGTTTAATCATCGTGGAAGGTTCAATCAAGGAGTTTTTGTAAGCTTCCCCGGTATCGACATGGCAATGGCTATGGACGCACACGGAACGTGTCTAGTCAGTGCTCACAAAGCCGCTTTTGGGTTACTGGGAACCTGCTTGTTAGTGCGCTGCCTTTCAAACAATGAGCTCGACGGCTTTTACAACAATATGGCATCAAATTGTTTGTATCCATGGAAAACCACAACATCTCCGGTTGTATTGACGACCCAGATGCCCGCCAAGTAGTCTTTGTTGCATGCAGTACTTCATGGATATATTCCGACTCTTCAGCCTTCAAGGGAGCTGAAGTTCCCCACTATATCGGCATGACATTTCTTCTAGATGAACCACCCAAATCAATATTTACTGCACGAGGAAAGAATAAACTACAAGCATGTAAGATGTTTAGTCGTACTCCATAACATTGATATATCGAGGATCGTCTATTTCAGCTCCTAGGGGAAACAACTTGGCTTTGTTAAACAGTCATGAATTTCGCCTCCACTAACTGAAATAGGAGATGGTATTTTGTTGATTTTCATGGTATATAGTAAAACTCAATGGGCAATACGCCATTCATCAAACATCACCTCCTAAGTCTCTTCCAACAGGTCTAAGCCAGAACCAAAAAGCCAATACTCCCTCCATTTTAAAATATGTTTTAACGACACCCAAGCATGCTGACCGTGGCCTCAGTGCCGCCACTTTTCCGATCTATGGACACAATATTTGGCTCCTATGACCTCCAGGGGACCAAAGTCACGGAGTTTGCAAAAAGATTTATTCAGGATGGTCACTGCCCAGCTGTAAAACAATCGATGTTGAACTTCGACCAAATATCGTAGAAATTATAGACATGAAGATAAAAAACCCCATGATTGTACTGACGGAAGGTTCATGGGGCTGTTTATACCTCCCGGCTGGCGTCATGTGGTATGGACCATCGAAGAGGGTTTATTGACGGATATTACTTTTGTGGTTTGACTAACAAAAGATCCTCCTACCTTTCTGGATACTAGTACTGCACCGAGCGTCAAGGTTCGTATGTATCACGTCATGGAGGATCTGTACAGTACGTAAAATGACGAATTCGCCACTCATCACAAAGGCCTTGTACGTAGCTGCAGGGGTACGTTAATGTCATGTCACGCGCGCGCATGCGGGCTACTTACAGCGGTAAAAAATAAGTATTCTTTACTCATACCAGCTACCACTCACATTACCGGCCTTTCTCTCATTTGATCCATCATCCCAGTTCAAGTTTAGGTCACTTACACCTCTACCAAGCCTAGCCTCAAATTTTCGAAGAAGTATTTACACCTAATCATGACACTTCATTCATCCGTAACCGCACAAAAAACGCCATCACAGACCTATGCGGGTCGGCTGAGGGATTCGGGCGAGTCATGACGAGACCGGGCTCGCCCAAGGCCACTGGGGCAGTGGCCCGGCTGTACATATAAAACCTAACGAGTTGGGGCGAGCGAGATTTATCCGACGAGCCTGACACTAGCATACATATTTATGCGACGAGCCCGGGAATGATATACATGTAAATAAAAATAAAAATAAAAATAAAAAATAATTTAATTCCAGACAAATAAACCTAGTGACGTTTACTACATCTCAATCCACTTTTACTAGGAATTACATTGTCTTCTGATGTATCAAGTCCATAAAGCAATTCAATTTTCTCATCAGATGATCCCAATAACAGCCCATGCTTGGGCATATGAACTCCTGATCGCGTGCGTGCTTCTGCAACTGTGCTCGCAGGAAGTCACTCGATTCATCATGATTGTGGTTGTTGAAATACTGATTGCTAGAAGCCTTATATTCTAAAGTACAGGTACATTCGTGATCTTATATACGGCATTCAGAGTATGCCTTGTACGCATGCATGCGCACTCAGCTGAGTCTGGAACGACCATCATCTTAAGGAGATTATGCATCAGCCCAGCTGAAGCCCATAAGCCGTATCTTAGGGAGGTAGACCATATATGCAACAGTGGTTGGGTGTTGTCCATCCAGTCTCGTCATGTTACCCCAAATGCTCGTGTGTGGCGTATAACAGGCGAGTCGTGACTCGCCCGAATCTCTCAGCCGCCCTCCAGCCAATAATAAATCGCTGTCGCAGCACCGATTGCTTAAAGTAAAAATAAGAGAAACAGCGTCATGACGTCACGCAGACAGATCCAGACGAACCTTGACGCTCGGTATAGTATCGGTTGGTACACTTAGGGGCCACCTTCCCGAGACCAATGAGCTCTAGGTACCCTATCCCATATGGAAAGGACTGAACGGAGGTCTAGATCTTTATTGACGCTCATGGAGATAAGTCATCCCTCATCAGTTTTCGTAAGTCATTAATTGGGTCCTGTATGATGGGGTTGTGGCGCTAACTTATGTTCTAGTCAGCGGAGGGGAAACCCACAGATCTTTCAACCGGGACAAGTTGTTTCCTAAGGGCCTGAAACAACCGATCATGGATGCGATGAGTCGGGAGCAAACTGTTTTTTTCTGTAGCTACAAAAAGTTTGAGCTGGATATTTCGTTCCTTCTCGCTGCGAATTGGTGACACTAGATGATCTACATCCCATACCCCGATTGCTCTTACCTTCCCTTTGCTTTCTTGCCTTTTTCCATGGCTTTCATCCACACCCCCGATGGGTTTCACACAAAATGACGATGCAATCGATCTAGATATCCATGTCGTGTCTTGATCTCTTTCTCCTCCCCTCGAAGCACATAAGGTCCTATTCGGCTGTCTTGTCTCCCCACAATCGGATCCACAAATCATTTTCGATATGTCTGGTGATACTGATGATGCAATTAATGCAGAATATCTACATCTCGTGCTGCGACACTGTCGGCATCAAGCATACCGCCTCACTCGAAACGACTGTTCCCTCCGCTGTTACTTTGGATGTTTCTAAGACTTGTTGATTGACTGATCTTCTCGAGGCCAGAAGGCCCGTATATATACAGACTTGTCTCCCATATTCGCAGCCATCGTCTCCATATCTATCTCCGTTTGCACTGATATGAGCCGCTCTCCTGAGGCATATCTTCATACACCAACTGCATATCAAACGGACCTGAGCTGTGAGGCTCACGATGTAGGTACACATGCAACATCCGCTTAAATACAGTTTCCCCTCAAACTTTGATAGAGTAAAGACTGATCCAGTCGGCGCTCAATGCAGTACGGAAATCCTCATAAAGAAGTATCCACGATCATCTCGAAGATCAATCATATGCAAAGGTTCACTTAAACCGCACCAATTCATAATGAACATCATACCTGCCCATAAACCCCCTGACCTTCATACTTCCGTCTCCTTACACACAACCATGCCTCACCCCACCACTACAGCCCACAAAGCCGAACTTCAGTCGCTCGAATCCGACTTCAACTTCTTGCTCACATCAATCAGTCGTCTCGCCAAGGGCTCCCAAAAGAAAAAATCCAATAAAGTAGCGTACGACGGGGAGAATGTGTGTTCGGCTGCGATAGAAACATTGCGGGGGATGCTCGATGACAGTGCGGATCTCGAGAAGTGCTCGAAGGAGGAGTGGGGGGATGCAGTTGATACGCTGAGGGAGCAGGTGAGGGGTATTAAGGAGTTGCTGGAATAGAGCTTTTTCTTGAATCTGCTGCAGGGAAGAAAGTGGAAGCGACACTCTGTAGCTCGCTGAGTGAAGTGCTGTGCTTGACGCGCCCGGCCTTCGATACGACAGGGAAAAAGAGTACTGGATTCTAGTTTGCATTTCAAGATTTCGAAAATGCCATCAAAACTTGGTTGATCCGAACATGCTCTTCTGTACTTATATCATGTTGTGTGCAAAAGTACTTACAACTGCAATCGGACGTATATGGACCAGTCTGCAGATTTCGAGAAATCAGTTCACAAACCTATAGATATTCAAGCTCTATAATTTCCAACCGGAAATCCGTTCGTGCTTGCTAACGGGAGAAAATCATTTAACTCCCACTTTCTGCCCAACAGACGACTTACAACACGGTACCGGCCACCACAGTGACACAATTAGGGACGATAACGGTTAGAGATGCCATTTGCAGGACATATCTGCGGGTGACTCTTTATACCCTAGAGAGTGGCAACCCAGTGGAGTCTGGGTGGGTGCGGCTAGCGAAATCAGGTTTGGTTCACCAGCCTGCGTGGTCCGATTTCCTTTGTTCCTTAACGGAGGGCGCACTAGCCACGTTCTCTTGATCTTCAGATACTACGCTGAACACATCCGATTCGTTGACCATACTGCTCACTGCCAACCCGTTAACTTCGCACAGAGAGAGGTAGAGACGCCTCGCGTTATTCGCGTAGATAGCAGGGTTCGGGGCTCAGGGCAGGTTTGCTGCTTTCTTCGGCTTCCCGTGCGTGCGCGCGTATCGGAAGAAAGGCCGAACCTGGAATTGAACATCTTTGTTGCAAACGGATAGCTGCATGTGTGACGGTTGGCGTGTATACTAACGCTTGCCAGCTCACTGCGCCTTTTTCTTTTTACGGCTACGGCTGGATGATAAAGACCACCCCCCAACACCCCCAACACCATCGCACTGGCGACCTATTCCTGCGATAAGTTGGTTTCCTCTATGACCGCTTTTTTCAATCTTTGCTGACAGACAGCACAGCAACACCCCAATGAAAGACCGCGACGTCATCGTCGTCATCATCATTCTCGTCCTCTTCTTCCTAGGTCTCGTCGCTTTCGGCGCATTCAAGTACCGCGATCTCATTCGGAATGCGCTCGGTGACGAGTTGTGAGGCGGAACGGCTGGGAAAAAATATGCACCGGCTGCACGAGGACCGGCGGTTAGGCCGATTTGGCAATGATCGGCGATGTCATGCGCAGCGCATACGACGACTTAATGGCGCGGTTTCTCCCACCTGTGCTCTCCCCCTCTCTCCACGCCGTGAGGGCGGGGTAGTGTGCACATCTCCGTGAGTACAATGCCAGTTCTGTCTCGACGTCTGCTAACGGGCCGCGAAAAGTTGATTCTTCGAAGCGATACTATACCGGCCGAGACTCTACACGATGCAGAGACGCGACGTCATTGTGGTCATCCTGGTCATCATCTTTATTCTTCTCGCCGCTGTTCTTTTCGCAATATATAGGTACCGCAAGGTGCTGGGGAATGTGATCCGCTATATGCACGAGCGGGAGGAGGAGGAGAGTTATACCTATAGTGCGTGAATGGGGAGTCGGGGTCTTCATGTGTTTGATTGATGGTGCTCGTTTGATTTATGGCCATTGTACAGTAGGCAATGCATACGGCCGTAGTTACAGCTGAAGCTCAGGTGCCCACTCCCGCCGGACTCTGCAAACCGAAGAGCTACCCGTCACTATTGATAGCCCCATGCTGGCTCTCTTTTGCCGAACCCTAACCCTCCGTCAACCCCGCTAATCTCCACCTCCACCTCTCCGTATCACTCCACTCCACAACCACCGCTACAATGCCAATCAATACCTGCATCATCGGCTACGGCCTCTCTGCAAAGGTCTTCCAGATCCCCTACATCCTCGAAACTCCAGGTCTCCACCTCCACAGCATCCTCCAGCGCACGCCCACCGCCGACAATGCCGCCTCTCGGGACTACCCCGCCGCCAAAATCCACCACGACCTCTCCACCGTCCTCTCCGACCCCGAAATCCGCCTCGCAATCGTAACTACCTCCAACGCCTCGCACTACACCATCACCAAAGCCCTCCTCCTTGCCGGCAAAGACGTCGTCGTCGAGAAGCCCCTCACAATCCTTACCTCTGAAGCCGACGAGCTCGTTGCTCTCGCAAAACAAACAGGCCGCCTTTTAACCGCCTTCCACAGTCCCCATCCCCTCGCCCCCTTTTCTCCTCCCCTGCTAACCCTATATAGACCGCCGCTGGGACGCTGACTTCCAAACCCTTCGCCGCCTCCTCTCAGAGGGAACATTCGGCACCCTCGTCTCCCTACGCTCTTGCTTCGATCGCTTCAAACCTGAGGACGCTAGAACACCTGCATGGAAATCACAGCAGATCCCGGGGAATGGGATTCTCTACGATCTCGGCTCGCATCTGGTCGATCAAGTGCTGGTGCTCTTCGGTCTTCCGGACCGTGTTTTTGGCAGTGTGAGGGATGAGCGGGGGGCTTCTGTTGATGCTACAAAGGGGTACGGAGATGAGGGGTTCATAGATAATGCTTTTGATGCGGTGTTGTATTATGATCGCCGTCTGAAGGGGGTGGAGACGCCCAAGAGGGGGATGGTTGCGATGCTGAGTGCCAGTACGGCGTCGCTGTGTGAACGGCAGACGAGGTTCGTGGTTCGAGGGACGAAGGCGGGGTGGGAGAAGTGGGGATTGGATTTGCAGGAGGATCAGACGAAGGCGGGGATGGGGGTGGGGGAGGAGGGGTTTGGGGTTGAGAGGGAGAGGGAGTGGGGGGTGCTTACGACACCCGAGGGGAGTAAGAAGGTCGGGGGTGAGAAGGGGTGGTATAGGGGATTCTTTGAGAACGTTGTGGAGGCGTTGGAGGGGAGGAGTGAGATACAGGTTAAAGCCAGTCAGGCTGCGGATGTGGTTAGGGTGCTGGAGTTGCTAGGGAAGAGTGAGAAGGAGGGGAGGGTGCTCGAGGTCCCCAGGTGATAGGTATGTTGGGAAGATCTGCGAGGAACGAGTTTCACGGAATTCAGGTCTCTAATTTTGCTGTATTACCACCTGTGCACCATCGCTGCTTGGAATCCACTAGTTAATATTGCTTCAATCTTTGTTCGGAATCGCGTCAGCCACCTTGCATTACCTATTTGTGCATGGGGGAGAGGCAGATGGGATTAGTGGCCATGGTGCCGAAGTGAAGACACTTGCAGTGCCCTCCATTGCGTGGCGGTAATGGGTGGGGAAGCCATGACTTGAACCACGGGAGTTTTCTTCGGGGATATAGTGGGGAAATTTCTGGTTATGTACTTATGCCATGGCCGCTCGCGGCCGAATGCAATATGATTACAACAGCCTATTTGTGCATCCAAACTCGATATCCACTGTCTCGTCCGCCGCTTCATTCAGTTTCAGATCCTCGGCACAAAACGTTTAATGGGACAACGCTGCAGCGACATCACCTCCAATAAATGTACCCTAATGACACATCCCTCTCCTTGCACCCCCGTGGCCTACTTCCATTGGATACCACGCACAAACAACCCCATGTAACTACCAGCAGTGAACCTGAACCAATCATCATATTAATAGGACTCTGGTTTGCGCTTAGATAACCCCTGGCTCTGACTCCCCTTTCTAACGCGTGGTATATAATCCTCAAAATTCTACAGACTACTTCCATTCTCGTCCTTTCGCCGGCAATGAAAAAAGGCTCGCTTCAGTTGGAGTGACACAGTGGCAAGCATAGTCATTGGAGAAAATAGAAGCCTTAGATAGTGACGAAAGGACACTAAACTTACTTATATAAATGTCTGGGGTGTCGCCAAGATGCAGAGGGTGTGAATGGTGAAGATGCACTACTTTTAGTGATGACGGGATGGGACTCCGTGAGTAGTGATATATGATATATTGCACCAGAAGAGATCGACAGGATAACTATTGGTATTGCATTTTAACTTCCCATCCGGGTTACCGTATTACACATTTACACATGCGGCTTTAGATGCTCAGAAATGTAGTTTGTTGGGAAAACATAAGCCTACTTTGTAGTGGAGTCATTTGGAGAAGAATCGAAAAGCCCCGATCTCCACGGACAGCCACGTTGACATAGCAAGATAATGTTAATGGTTACGTGACCGACGAGAGGCGTACATCGTCAGCCAAAACGTATGGTGCCTTTCTCTCTTAAAACTTTAAGAATAAGAGGTGCACTAACCACTTTATATAGAATCATTTTGCGATAACATCAAGAGATATTTTCCGATTAATATAAGCCCTTCTGACACGTTATTTACACCGTGCACCCCACACCTCACCTAGTAACCTGCTCTTGCGGTCACTTTAGCTACTCCTCATTATACAACCCCTCCAACACCTCCTTCGCAATCCTATACTCGACCGAACTCATCCTTCAACCTCTCCAACGTGTCCATAATGAAATCCTGGTAACCCTAATTCACAATATTATTCCTATCTTGTTTCTCTAGCAACTCCCTTGCTTCGGTTATGTTGGCCGCGTTTCCAAGCTTGCACAAAAAAATATAATAGACGGGCTGGAGTGTGGTGATTTCAGGGGTTTAGTTAAACATGTTCTAGACGTACTCTGTAGATGTGCTGATAACTTGTTTTTATGGGATGTGAGGTAAGGTGAGTTAAGGGGCCCGTGCATGATGCTGTCGATAAAGAGAGACTTGTAGGACAGGGAATTGCAAACAAGGTTGAACATAGCTTTTAACCCTAACCTGTTCAAGGATCTTTCGAGAGCTAAATCCAAGTCTGGGACAAGGCATGAGGGTTAAGCGGTTACGTGCAGGAGGTGACACAATCTCGAAGCTTGGGGTCGATAATCTAAAGTTTCCAGCGGCCTGAGTCTTAGTGGTGTGTCTCTATTTGTCTTACTGCGACTCAACAATCCCTTCTCCTTGGTCCTAAATACGATTCATCCAGCAAAACATCCAGCAAAAGTCCTCATTTCGGGGATTTCTGATCTGTAGCTGGGGACGAAGCCCTCTAACTAGCTACCGAAGATAATATAGAATAATTTTCAACTAAAAGTGACATACACGATTATGTTGCACAAAGACGAGCTTGTCAAGATGGGAGTATTCCACAGGCATGGTACAGAGAAGAGACAGGAGAAAGACTCGAGATATATATAAGAGAGTTGTTTGCCTTGCGCTCTACCAATGCCTTACTATCAGTTCAGCTTACGGTGAGCTCTACCTACTATATATACAACAGAGACGTCTCAGACCTCAGGAGTGACACCTTATGATTGATCTGTCTCGGCCGAGAGTGGTGGAGATTTCGTGCAAAATACCTTCATAAACCCTCGAATAAATCCTGCAGAAGAAATGCCCAGCCATAGACGGAACTTCTAACAAAGGATTGCAAGTAGCCTATAGCTAATTCCGTGGCGGACGACTAGTTGAACATAAATCAAATTTATATACGCATTCGGGCTCTAAGCAGCTCTAGACAAGTGACAGGACGGCTCTAGCCTAGGGCAAAGCTTTCGTTTCGTCTCGTATGCAACTCTACAATTATCCCGAATCGAGGACGATGATGAAGATTGATACCAAGAAATTACAACTTCGTAGATAAATAGATAAGATAAGATGACATGGATTAGATTAGTCCCATTGGCCGCTACAAAAGCCGACCCGCAAAGCTTCTCGGCCGACAAAACATCGGCTTTTGGGAAAATGCACTCGCGCGTGACATGCTAGATATAAGTAGGCTAGAACATGCAGCAACGTTGCGCACATAACAATAACCTGGGCAATTGGGTCGATTGTGACACGAGCTCGCGAGCTGAAGTCAGAAGGTTTGAGAGAATCCGGACTAGTCAAGTGCAGTTTGTGCTAATTTTCTTTCAGGACTGTGAAGAGTCGTGCAATATCGAGCTTCCAGAGGACGGACATACCCAAAACTGAGTGGTGAGCGTCACTGCCTTTGACGAAGCTACAAACCTATACAAAAGACGACCTGGACAAACGGCATGCTGCGTAGATGCGTGTCCTTCATTCGCCCAGGCATTTCCTAGTCAGGACATTCTACACTGGGGCTCTACAAGATATGGCAAGACATATATAACGATGGGATGAGATATTCAGGGAGTACGACACAAAAGCCTGAGCCGCGAGACAGCTCGAGTGATAGTCGGTGATCAGTGGCTGCCGGACACTTACTGTATCGACTGATGAGATCTGGACAGCTTTCTCGGTTCTTTGTGGCGTCAAACTCCCATTTCTTAGGACCCTTAATTTCGGGTGAATATTTACTATTAGGAGCCCTTCGATGATGATAGAGATAAGTCGGAGGAGGGATGATGAAGTCGCTGAGCAGATTATGAGACCGGGAGCGAAGCGACGACGAGTGGTACTACAACTTGTTTGTGTGAGTGAAAATATGGCCATATCTTTGGCTCCCTAACCAGCGTCAAAGACAACTCCTGCGACTGTTATCTTGTCATCTGGACTGCTCATTTCGACTCAACTCACTTGGCAATGAACTCAGCTCGCATGTGTCTATCACTTTTTCACACCTTGCGGATCATACTGCGCATTATTTCCAGGGCCGTCATTTTACACTGGTTTCATGAAACAAAATCGGCAATCCTCAGGCAGCCGTCCTAACCTCATCTACCAGTACAGAACCTGGACAGAAAGCTGAGGATATCTAAGGATAGGAATTCACAGAACACAATGAAGTTGGAAGATGCAGGAATGACTACAGATTTACCTGGTCCTACTAGGAAAGATAGACTGTACTGATAGATGAGGTTGGAACAGAGTGTCCCATATCTCTCGATACACAGTGGTGCATACAAATATGCGACGTTTCAGCGCAGCAGAGAGCAGTATAGGTCGTTATTATGTGAGCTCCCTAAAAGCAGACAAATATGCAAAATTTCGTCAGGACAGGCTGGCAGAGCTTAACGTGTAACTAATCTCTATTACTATCATGACAAGGGACCCGAACGTGCGCACGCGCGTGTACCAACTGAATCTCTCCAGAGTCGTTGCGCCGTTACACAGTACAGAACGATACAAGCCGCCACGAATCAACCCGTACCGGCGTCTATACCGATGGTCAGCAATCGTCGGATAATTAGTCATAGAGTTGAAGTTATTGAAGAATAGGAGTTTGGAATACACATGCACAGCTGAAAGGATGCAGAAATACCTGTGGACCTATCGGGAAATATGAACTATACGGATAGATAAGATTAAGATCTACCGGTCCTCAGCAATTTTTTTTCACAGTTCAAGTGTATCATTGCAGGTCGGTCCACCGTTCGGTCATCTTGTCATGGATAATGTGATAGATAATATCCAACACAGTGGTTCAAACTTTCATCTCCATCCTTGCGCTCCCCCATCTCTCTCCTCTCAGCAATAGACTTGACTTGGACTAAAGAGTGTAAATGAGTGTCTACTTCACTTCTCGTGCACAGCTCACGTTATTTTAACTATATTTATTTACCAACACCATCATATCGTTCTGGATCATGAACATATTTGGGTGGCCATCACTAGCTTTAGCGGGTACAGGACACGAAAATCACGCGGGAAGAGATTAGAGTACAGACTTTGATTCTTGGAAGACGCCTTGAACGCCTTGACAGAGGTTTCCAGTCTCACCACCATAGGTATGACTCGTACAAAATGGGGTCGGGAAGAAATACAGAGGGAGGGAAGGGCAATACCCAAACGAGGCATGCAGGTTTTAGGCCGGTACGCTGGTATTTACAGCACCCAGTGTTCATAGCACACATTGTAAGTTGTGTCACACCTCACCAGTTAAGCTAAGCGATCTGGCGTTGTCCAGTCAACGAACTTATGGGCTCGGGATTCTCGAGTATGGAGAAGGTATCCACACTTACCGTGTCCCTGTTGCAGGAATGGTGGACGGGAAATGAGGCTCGCCCCTCTCATGTCACTTGCAGGCTCCTGGCACCCACCAACAACGACGAAAATGAAGGTGGGATATTTTGTTTCTAGGGATTCACTACTTCCTCCTTGGAAGTACCTGCATCATGGCTCGAAATGCAAACACGCTACCGGGAAGGGAGGATTGCGTTTCAGGCCCGCAGACCTGTTGTAGCCATCAGAAAATGCGAGAATGGAGGTGCAACTCATATCGAGCGTCATCCAATGCGGGGCTGGACGGCTTTTACATCCACTTTGGGCATCTCCGGTAGGGCGGAGAGGACGAACACCCCGGCCACAAAACTCAAAAAGAATCAGCCTGAGCGAATAAAAATACTTTAGGAGTTTATCTTAATCGGATCAAAGCCGCATTGCATTCCTGTAGTGGGGGCGACCCTCTGTTCCCCCAATTACATTGTCCGAAACCGACCTACATGAGCTCGTTTGTATGAGGACCGGGTGTGCAATAAAGGATCTATCGAACTTGCCCGGGACATTACCGACTATAAATATGCCGATGGTCAAATTAATCCGTGGTTATAGGTGGTGGAAAACACCGCAATATTGGTGTTTTTTTGTTCCGCGGATTTGGGCGTGGCTAGGGCCGATCCGTCATCAATACAGTGCCCTCTAGCGCAGCAATTTGCACATGGGTTATGAGTTTATGGTGGCGATGGCAGCGGTGAAAAGTTGACGTATTACGCGCAAAAACTCGTTCCCGTTTCGATTCACATAAGTGCGTGGGGCGGATTTGCGGGCTGAAGTGGTAATGATACTATGAAAAGCTTAAGTTGTTATCACCTATTCTTTCTGGATGTTATTTCTCAGCCTGTTATATTTATCCAATTGTCTGTACCACAATTTGAGGGTACAGAACCTGCTTTTGAATAACAGCGGTCATCACACAGCCTCAGCCCATGTCGTACATGTTGTCATTGCTCATCTCGGCAGGAGATACGATAGGTTCCTTGTAGTACCCGGTCCACTTGTAGCTGGAGCGTCGACCCCAAGCGCTAGCTCTCAGCCGTGCTGGCCTTCTATGCACCTTGGGGCGAATGGGAACAGCTGAACACAGCTTGCAAGGAGCTACATATAAACCGTATACGTCAGATTATACGACAAATACATTTGCTGTAGTAAACCTAAGATTTATTCTAGATTTTCGCCACCGCCTTCTGCATCTTGAGAACTGGAATTAACTTTAGAGACACTAGGAGAGCGACATTCTATTTGGCAGCCTAGCAAGAGAAAGAACCGCGTCAACAGCACGACCTGAAGAAAACGCCGCCCAACGGTAACCTTTCCAGTTCCCTGAGAATGAACCATTCATGCTGCCAGGAATACGTGGATTAAATCCAATCCTAGAATATTGTGCCTGTCATCTGCAGCATGGGTTACGGCACTTACCGTCGAATAAATATTTGTGGTGTACTGATTCATGTCCGGTAAATGTGACTGGCGGAAATGGCTACCGCATCGAAGATCTAAACCCCGCCGAAATAGATTGGACCGGAGCCATCCGTAGTGCTGACCAGGTCCAGATTGCTATCACAACTGAATCCGGGACGACTGAACAAATAGAAGTTTTGAACTGATGTCACGGATGTTTTGTTATCCAGATCTACCTGCTTATCACCTTCACTAGGTATTAGTTATCCTGAGCATGGGTCAGTACGAGCATTGATTCTTCGACACGTGCTGTGCGGCTGAGAACAAGCTTTTCAAGCAGAAAGAGCACCCATAGGCCAAGATCGACGCCACCGGGATTCGCCATTCGTATGGGCTATCGATGACGATTAGGTAGATAAGTAGTGGGGTATTCAGTGCGTACAGTGAATATTAATGGCTATTCTCGCGACAGAGGAACTAACGAGAGGGAACTCCGGGTACCTCTATTTGCTTTTGCTGTCTGTCCTGCGCGTTGTTTTCAGCTGCTGCTATAATTGGAAACTCGAAATTGTTTCTTTTTGCGCAGCTTGAAATCATGCTGGCCAGCCACCAACCAACTTGTAGCAAACAAACCAAGAAGACATTTTGCTCGATACTTATTGTGCATGTCTCTATCGGTTTCCTAAACCTTCTGTCAGGCTAACCCGGAAGTTGTAAAATACTCGGCAATCGTATGATTGTACTCGAGGAGCTCGCAGCATACATGTGCTGCAAGAGCTGCATGCATGGGGCTGATCCGGATACTCTAATGCGTTCCCAAAATGGGTCGAGTTGAGCAGAAACGTGAGATGCCCGTCCCGATTGAGTAAAGCGCAGTTAGAATGAGGATATTGTCAGGTTTTGGCGATATTTTAATTCATTCAAAAGACCGAATGTGCTCTTTGCAGACACGTATTCCTTACGTGCGCAAAGAGGGATGGCAAGACATCTGTTCGTGGAAGATGGACATAGCTAGGTATGAAAGTAGGTATGAAAGTGGGTATGTAACCTAAATCGTAAACCCTAATCCATACAATCACGTGATACGCCCCATTGGTACTGGACAAGCCAAATAAGCGAGCACAAATGTGGTTGGTCTAGATGGAGGTGGAGTTGTATGTACATATGTACTGTTACATTCCATGCAGATCCAATCAAGAAGCCTCAAAATTTATTCTATCGCTTATATCGACCATACGGTGCCACACCCTCTTCTCACTAGACCTTTCAGCCCTAGGGTGATACATACGAATCGCTTGCCCAGGCTGCGAGGAGGTGAATGAGGTAGAAAGATCGAAAATCAAAGGTTCGTTCTCACACTATTGAACTGCACTTGACACCCATCGGGGAAAAGCGAACGCGCACCTTCATTGGCTCGATGGTCCATGCAAAAGGAATCCCAGACAACTTCTCATCACCAAAATTATTCATTTGAATTATCGATACTCGTGTAGTGAATACAAGGCGGGGAGAAACCTGTTTCTGCAGCTGATGGGCTGCTTGAAACAAATGTACCATGTACATGCATATCTCTCTCAGCGATGATAATTTCTATCATATATATATAGTATGATAAGATAATTGCCAAAGAAAGTCCAGATTTAAGTCATGATTGGTGGGTAGTGAAGTAAACACCAGTTCCTAGGTAAGTATAATCAGGCCAGAGAGCGGATTTGTGCTCCGAATTCTTTATTTTACGCGGTCGTTGAATGTAGTAGAGTGTAGACAGATTGCTTTTCCTACGCAAGTGACTGCTGCCTGGTCTCAATGTAGACCGATGTGTACCCACCATCCTAGTCAGATACATCGCATTCCGAAACTTGATATATCTGCGCAGGTGTCTCTCGGGGTATTACTCCACATGTACATGACGTGTACAAGAACCCCACATCTTGTAGCTGTTTGTAATGATACTTTGTTGGTATCTCTTGTCGATTCCTCAGAGGTTCAGATACCATGCCACCAAAAATAAATTTACAGATATCTCATTAGCTGAAGAGCGAGTTGACATTGGCTCATTACTATCTTGGACACTGATACGGATACGTCATCCCCCAATTACCACTACCTTCTGCACCCGGGCTGTGTATATGTTGTGCATATGCTATTTCAAGATACATAGGTTTTGGGTTAACACAACCGTGTTGAACCCCGGAGCATGTGTTTACTTGTATCGCCGGCCACAGAAATCGAAGGAGACTGACTTGGTCCTACTATAATCGGATCTACCGATATATAGATTGAAAGAAGACTCCAAAACAGGACGCTGAGGCTTGATTGATTTCTTTTCTTACTGGCTCGATCGAATGCATGCTGCGGACACGAATCATTGTTATATCGAGTGACTGTTCATGCCAGGAGTACTTGCGCGAAGCTCAGCCGTAAGGTTAGGCGACATGCACAACTGTACGCATGTAGCCAGATTTAGCTGGCAATGTCTTCAGGATGAATCCGAGCCCAGAGTGACGGTAAACAGTGCCGTTGGGTAGGCACTGGTGGAACGATCACTGGAGTTTCTGAACGCCGAACGTTCAAACAGTTCTCGAAATTTTTGGGACATAGAGTTTTGTGGCAGAAAGGCTATACTTTAAACTCATTGGTATTGTTATTTGATAGAATGTAATTGTATTCGACGGTACCATTTAGGTAAACTCATGCAAATAAAAGATTTTGGAGTGGGTTTCAAAGAAGCCCTTGGATGGCAGCAAGTTCTACATTGTGCATGCAGATGACCACAATAAAGATGATTAGACACCTAGGTTTTATCAAGCCACATTTCCAATAGTTGACTCCAACTTCGTTTAACTTCAGAGACATAGCCATAGAGCACTGGTGCACCGTGTCTAGGTTTTTGTACTCCCGCGATTGTGAACATCACAGCTGTTGCTTTTGCGAAGGCTTGGAGCTTTGGGATATGCAGGGCGTACCGATACCTATCGAACACAGCCTTGCAAAGCCAGCGGTGATGTATGTGGATATGCCCCTCATACAAACGAACATTGTTTGATACGCCTCCAGAGGGCATCTGAAGAGATAAATACCTCCTCCCTCCCCTCCTCCTTCAACTTTTCATTCTGCATTGAATCTTAAAAACCCAGTCACCACCCTCGAATACCATTCACGACTCCTTTCTCCGCAGTTTTATATTCAATCCATTCTACTCTTCCACCAGCCAAAATGCACGCTATCGCCGTTGCGGCTCTTGCCCTCATCCCCGCAGTTTTTGCTGTTCCGGGATATTACGAAAAGGAGACCGAGACCGTCACCAAGACCACTACCTATTTCACGACTGTTACTAAATGCCCTAAACCCACCTATTACAAGCGGGAGGCCGCGGCCGACGATTACTATTATCCCACGACCACGACCACGTCGACAGACTACTACGACTACTACCCCACGACATACTACAAGGAGAAGCGTCATGCCAAGGCCGATGCCAAGGCCGATGCCGACGACTACTACGACTACTATCCCACTACGACGTCGACGTCGACATACTACTACAAGGAGAAGCGTCACGCTAAGGCCGATGCCAAGGCCGATGCCGATGACTACTACGACTACTACGACTATTATCCCACCACGACGTCGACGTCGACATACTACTACAAGGAGAAGCGTCACGCTAAGGCCGATGCTAAGGCCAATGCCGACGCCGACGCCGATGACTACTACGGCTACTACGACTACTATCCCACCACCACATCGACGTCGACATACTACTACAAGGAGAAGCGTCATGCCAAGGCTGATGCTAAGGCAGATGCCGACGACTACTACTATCCGACTACCACGTCGACAGACTACTACGACTACTATCCCACCACCACGTCGACATACTACAAGGAGAAGCGTCATGCCAAGGCTGATGCTAAGGCTGATGCTAAGGCCGATGCCGACGATTACTACTACGAATACTATCCCACCACCACGTCCACAACTGATTACTATGCTCCTTCCCCTTACTATAAGGAATAATTGGAATGTTAAAGATAATATGGCATGGAACGGGAGTTGCAGTTCTTATTTGTTGTTACGACTCTTTACGGTATTATGGGTTATGAGTTGGTGGTAGTTTTTAATTTGGGTTCATTGGACAAGGATGGAAATAGTATCTGGTAGGTTTTTGATGGATAACAAGGGCAAGGGGCTTTGTGGATGCATAGCAAAGAATAAAGATATGGCACATGATTTTATATCGGAACTCGAAACTCGGAATTCGGTGAAATGTGATTTGGATTGCTACATTAGTGTCCGGAACCGGCCAAAAACCATGATTCAGTAGGCAGAGCGGAAAAAGAGGAGTGTAAGGAGAAATCTTCGGGTCTGTAGGCAACAGGGTTGGCATTACACGAGCGATAATATATGAAGCCCCGTTCCCCATATCTTTCACCCGACAATCTTGCTTGACCATATTATGTCATGCATAGAGGGCGAATTCCCTTTGTTGTATTGTGGGGGGTGCAACTCCGTGGCGCTTTTGCCAGTGTTGTATGTACTTGGGATATAGTAATCATACGACTGCAGCTACTTGGACACGTCACTCGAATTCTGCAATAGCTGCCATTCATAATCGTACGGTTTCTAGCACTGGTAAGATGAATTACAATCTCGAAGTCCAGGGAATGAGACACACAGCGCATGTATACTTTATGGTGGTACATTGAGCTGCTAGCTGAGAATGCGGGCCGGGGCGATTTCTCGGGCCTGCCTCCTCAAAACAAAACCGAATGCCTGATATGATTACATCCCCTATGCGATGAGGATCACAAAGCTAAACTCATACAAACCTATGACCACTAGCGCATCGGACAGATAAACCAAATCACATAACCCAACGACTGCAGCCCTACTCACTGACTAAAATTTACGTGGCGCGTCTATTGCGCCTCTTAAAAACATCCGGATCCTGCAACCTGATGACCATTCAAATCCTAGTTTTTTCTCGCTCCACGCGTCTAATTACGAACGTGAAAATATAGTACACGCCCACTAATAATGAAGTCATGTTCTCACCAGATCTAATTGACAATATTCATTACTTTTTACATTTTGCGCAACGGAAGATACCAGGAGCAACTAGACTCGCGATAAATATTTCTCTTTCTCCTACCTATCCAATGGTGGCATCAGGTGTGCTACGTGAGGTGTACCGCACTTGTCCGAAGGAGAAAATGGTGCATACGGTATATTTCCAATCCGGCTGCTACGGATAGCGAGTGAAACCAGTACACGCTGCCATGAACTTCTGGATGTTGTTGTGCTCTAAATTCATAACTTCAACCGGCGATCCATCACATCTCATTGGAGTAAAATTCGCCGAGAAAAGCAACGCTATGGAGTGTTGGTGTTGATTGGACGGCCTTCGGCGAAAGTATCCAACCCCTCACAGCATATGGGAAGTGCAAAACTACAACTCAACAATCCGTGCCTCATGCGGCTGACTTCTCTTTTAACAATCCTAACTCTTTCTCCCTGCTATACCCACGATAACCAGACGTTGGCGCGATGCACACTAGATCCAGGAGTCAGACGGGAAGAGCGCTTACCATCGTCATGCCAATCATCATCGCCATCATCGCGTGCTTCGCATCGTCAGTCCTGTCGCAAGAGCTCAACTTCTGGGTACAGCGTCCGGGGGGTGATCAAAACTGCAAAGTAGACTGGGATGGCACCGTGGCAATTAACTGTTAGCCTCTACCAAAACCACCCTATGAGTACTAATTACTTTGATCTAGGCCAGTATGTTGGTGGCTGTTTGTACAACAAATCCCACGGAAAGATATATTGCTGCCATCCCAGATTCTCGCAATGCACTGGCTGGAAGGAGGAATGCGACACGAAAGTCTCGCCTACAGGTTCCAGCCGACAAGTCTTCTGTAGAAGGAACTCAGATAGTTAGTAACCCTCATATAAAATTCCAAACTCTGGCTCACTCCCAGTGTGTAGCATGGTGCTGCGACAAGGAACAAGAACGCTGCGCGTCTAACGTTACAAATCAATGCGAACCGAAGATTGAGAATCCGCTGCACAACGAATCAAATAGTACCTACACATCTATCAAGAATATGACACTTGCGGGACCAACTGGCGTGGATAGAAACCTGCAAGGAACAGCAATAATCTCAAAGAATGGTGGAGATGGATCGACGCAGACCCTTGAGCCTAACACCAACAGTAACGGAAGAACAAATAGCAGTGATGGCGGTAGTGGGGAACCAAGTGCTGGAGTGATTGCAGGTGCAACGTTAGGTGGGTTGGCTGGGCTTGTGCTGATTGTAACGGGGATAATTTGGATATCAAAAGGCTTTGCACGAAAGAAAGTGATTACGGAATTTCGACGGCAGCAGTATCCGCAAAGTAGCTGGCAGGAAAGGACTTTAGAAAGAGGTATGGGTCGGTCGGGATCTAATGTGCAAGAACCACCCAAATTGGTTACGGATGACGATATGTGGGACGGTGGTCGACGTGTTTTCAGGCCGTAGATGTGCACTGAACGGTGGTGGTGGAGAGTGGATGTTGAGATTCTGAGGTTGGTGTGACAGAGCTGTTGGCGCTTAGTTTGTTATGCTGCTGGATGGTTGTATATGTTGATTTCAGATCTAATACTTAGGGATTAAGGGCATTCGTATGGCAGGCCAAAGTGGACAAAACTATTAAACTTTTTATGTTTCGTAAGTTGTCATTAGTCAAAAGAGAAATGTTGAAACTTGCAACACTTAATGACGTACGGCGTCGGTGTACACCTAATTTATAAGTTCAAGTTTCAACATTTGTACAGCTTTTCACTCACACCGGTATTCGGTCTTGAGAAATGTTAAATTGAAGTTTGTAAATCAGGCGTACGCTAGGGTACTCATCAGTACCAAGTGATACCTAGACGTACATCATTTACTGCTAAAGTTTGAACATTTGTCGTGCAATCAAATGAAACATGATGAAAGTCGACAGATATATTGAAAATTGAACTTGGCAATTGGCGTACGCAGTGATACATCAGGGTACATCGAGGTACACGTATATATATATATATCATTAAGTGTTGCAAGTTTCAACATTTGTCATGCCGGCAAATTTGACAACATAACAAGTTTAACACTTTTGTCCACTTTGGTCTACTATACATAAGCCCTTCTCTGAATCCTTTGAATGGCTGGTTAATTGTGGAGAGGGAAAGCACAATATGCTTATGCATATGCAAATGCCCCAGGGAACGTGCTTTGTATTCCATCCAATTAGTTCCTCATGCTATCTCATTTGGCTTGGTTGAAGATACATAACTCTCTATTCTTGGAGCAGATCCCCATGATCCCTATATATAATAGACAAGGTTTCGGACACGAAACTTTACCCAGCCGACGCTAGGGATATTATGGCGAGCTTGCGGCACTGGCACACGCCCGAAGGAGCCGAAGGCGAGTTCGACCAACTTTTAGCACACATTTGTTTATTCTCGGGGACAGCTATGATTTCAATTAACTTTTCATTTTACTAGGCTGTTGTAACTTCAACAGGTGTCCCCTACTCGTCAGATTTTCAAGTCTCCGGACATGACATTATAAGCGCCTTTAGTGACACATCAATTTAAAAACGAATACTCATCTAATTACGATAACTACACATTACAGTCGAATAGCTACTACTGTACTGGGCTTTGTACTTCATACGTAATCATAAATCAAAGGGCGTTTAGTATGAGATATTTTTGCTTCGCGACATGCCTACTGTAATCATAATGTGGCCCAACAGGTGTAAGTTTGCGTGGTATGAATCAATTCGCCATGTAATCAGTCCTCCGGTATGAAGCACAAAGCCCGGTACAGTATATCAAAACCAAATGCCAGCTGCGGATACAATGAAGTTCAGGAACAACTACTCCACTCCACAACCACGAAAAGCACTGATGATTGCAAGCCACAGACGGGCATGCTGGCAGCGAGATCTCAATATAATCTAATCTTATCGAAAGAATCTAATCAATGACAAGGGTGTCCAGATGAAAATCTGACGAGTAATCTAACTATATCATCCGAAATCACTCAAGATTGGTAGATGAGGCGCAGTTACAGATCTGATACACGGTCAGTGCTGCAGGGGTTGATGCCTCCTGTATATATCTCGAGTCTTTCTCCTTCTCTCTTCTCTGTACCTTAAGTCTATCTATGTACACGGTTCTCCCCATATCGTAAGAGGCGCGATGACACAGGCACTGATACTGTACCGAGTAGTGAACAACGAACGTCATCAGTCATCGGCTGCTCTGGTGTACATTCAAAAGTGTTATTAGGGGGTGGTTTGTTAGCTAAAGGGTTCGGTCATTTGTCACTTGAGCAGCAATATGGTACTACATATGCAGGCCATGTTGACGTCGACGGCTACAAGGGATTTCTAGATCTCTGGGGTACTCCGGGTAGATCTGAGCTAAATCCAATCCATAGGACTGACCGAATTAGCACACATTCTATCTGTTTTCAGGTTCTCCTAATGGATTGATGTCTTCTGGCCTTGGATTGGATTGAGTGGCATTCGATATTGCGGCGGCAACCTTATGTCAGAGGTGTTGTCTTCTTTGCTGCTACATTAATAAGAGCCTCTGACAGATCCCCGAACTAGGCTGCTTTTAGTCCATCGCACATGCCCTAAGGCAGCATTGTTACACAGCATACATACCCTGCATACATCTCGTATCCATCCGTCTGGCTGGAAAGGAGATCTGATCCGCTGTACTGACTCTCCGACGCACGTTCAACATGGACCCGCTCTCTGCCGCCGCCTCTGTCGCTGGCCTTCTCAGTGCAGCTAACCAAATCACGAAAACGCTCTCCTCCCTCGCTGACGCACCTCGCCTGGCGCGTAGTGTTATCGGCGAAACCGAGGCGCTAGCCGCCATCTTCTCGCAGCTCAACGGCTTTCTGCGTGGCACGATGCATCCGAAACGTGAGCGCATGTCTATGACCACCGTGGACCAGTTTATCGCGGTATTAACGAACTGTGTATTGACATTTGCGGAACTGGAGGAGGAGCTTGATAGCTTAGGGCTCGAGGATGGCGACGGGATGAAGCTGTGGGATCGTATGAAATGGACTGCGAAGCAAGATACACTAAGGGAAATATTGGCGGATTTGCAGCAGCAGAAGGCGTCGTTGAATCTAATGATTGGGATCTGGAATTGGTATTACCTTTCTTGACGATCCGAGATGAGAGCTCACAAGTGGGCCACAGCAAAACGAACATGGAAGCAGCGGACAAATACGAGCATCTGTGCGTAGCAATCAACAGAATATTGGAGCGTGGGCAAAATCAGCGGGCCAGCATGAGCCCCGATAATACCGCAACGAAGCTCGGGGCAGATGCGGAATTCGATCATCGGCAGCTTAGACGAAGCAAGCGATCCTTTTCAATGGACAGGAGCCGACGGTCATCTGTGCTCTCCGTCATCTCGCTCGACCAAGTGGAAGACCTCGCCTCGCTTCCTCTACCACTGTATTCTTGCGAGATCTACAATAAGAGCCAATACATCTTCGTTAAGCAGCATGCGTCTGTTCGTACCCGAGTGCGGCCAAAGTCTGCTGGGTTTTCCTTGGGAGTGTTGGAGCCACGACAGAAGTCGTTGGTGACAAAAGTAGCTTCGTTGTGGAAGTTGCAAACAAAGGGGTTTGATATTTCCGGACCTTTCAATGCGAGACATAATACACACATTGGTATGGACATCATGACAGGTAAGATGAGAGTTTTGGGACAGGAGGTGGGTAGTTATCGATGATGGAAATTGTTTGAATGCTGACCAATGTAGACACCCGAGACCATTGCCGCGAAGAACGTTGGGTGGATGACGTAGGAGGAGATCTGGTTATCTGCTTCTTTTCGGTTCTTTGTATGATAATGATGCAGAAAAGGGTTTGGGTTGTTGAAATGGCGTCTATTGAAGGAATGGATTTCTCCAAATAATAACGACATTCTAAGTTGGTGCGAACTCTGTGTGGCTTTGTGGGACGTTGTATGGTCGTGGTGAAGCCGTCTATCGAGTGAGACCCGGGCTCCAAGCGTAACATAGTGTTTTCGCCGACTGAAATACTGTGAAATGGATTTCTCATTTTGCTTCAGTCATAGAACATCACCCGCGGAGTCTCATATATGGCGTATGAAATCTTAACGAATAGCGAAAGCGTATTAGAATGAGGCTCTGTAGTATACTAACTCTGTGGTACACGTGTTTATATGGCAACGTTTAAATTTAAATGGAATCTCACTTGAATAAGCTGGGGTGCGATATGGTCGATTAGTTGTTGTAACATTGAATAAAAGAAATGTAAAGAGCAGCAGCGATAAGCTGTCGAGCACAGTGGCATGAACGCGTTAATGATGGTTAAGCGGCAACCTCCGCCCCCATAATAGTCTTGTTCAGTGCTGCTCCCGCTATCACTTGGTGAGTTAGTTAAAACTACAGCAGCTTCACGGCATCGCGACAATATTCCACTCTCACAGAAAACGGCCTATAACAATGAACGGCTTTGAAGTTGCAGGCGCTGTTCTCGCCCGACCAGCTGTGGTCGCCCAATTGCTTAAAATATCATGCGATAGTTACCGATTACTCGTAGGGCAAAGGTGGCGGAAAATTCGAAAACAATCCAGCTCTGCGAGTATGGATTCAACGTAGCACAGGTGCAACTTGAAGGATGGATCCAAACTTTGTCTGATAGCGGGGGCGACTTATCCTTGCTTATTGACCAAATCTCGAAGCGGTACCAGATGGTATTGGAAACATTGGCGTTGATAGCGGGTGTATTTTCCCAGGTTGAACAGCTGGGAAGGGTATGGTGTCGCTCACGTCATAACTACTAGTCAACGACACGATGTCAATGCAGTCGCTGGAAAATTTTATGACCGGGAAAAGCCCAAGTCAGATCGCGAAAGCTAGATTATAGTGCAAGACACCTGTTTCCGCTCCCGAAGGCATCATATGGGGCGCCATTCATACCCAACCATTCCGAGGCAGTAGCACCTCTTCCTTTTTCGACGGACACCGCTGTTGTCTACAACTTTGACGCTCTTACCAAACAATGGAGACGCAATTTCAACATACTCTTCTGAGATATATCTTAAGACCCATGTTCTAAGAGTGACAGAATACATTTAATGGATGGAGAGAACTGCCGACGAATACTAAAAGATGCTCTCGACATTCCGTTAATATGCCTGGGAGTTTTCTAGCCGCGGGGAACTTTACCTGTTGCTTGACGATTTGAAGCGATACACTGCCAATCTCGAATCGCTTACGCAAGTTGCTTTCCGAGGTAAAATATCCAGTGTATCTAATAGGCAACACTAACTCTCAAGCCAGCACAACCAGTCGTCAAGTACTCCGCCGCTTTCAACGAATTCCGGGTTCCGGTTAAGCTTCCATTCTCTCAGCTCAAGAGATTCACTGGCCGCGAGGATCATCTTGTAACAATTAAGAATGTGCTTGAGCTAGGTTTGTCAGAAAAGAACCGCAGTAGTGGGCAAGCTGTTATTCTTTTGCATGGCATGGGTGGCATGGGCAAAACACAGATTGCTCTCGAATATGTGCACCGCCACTCAAGGGACGATGCATCCGCTGATACAAATTTAGGCTTGCGATTCTTACGACAACGGGGAGTTGATTGCCATAGATCAGTAGTTAACTGAGTTTTTCTTGTGCGTATAGAGTGATTATTATATAGGAAGGAACAGTATCACTTCTGGGCTTCTCTCAGTGCTCACTGCCTATTTCTAACAGTCTTTGCAAACAAACAAGTTGGTGCTTCCTAAGGTGTCATTCTCTAGCTACGCTTTAACGTCTCTTTTGGTGTCATAATCATGTCTGCTACAACTAAAAGGCACTGGGCAAGAAAGTATAGTTCTTGGAATACAGTGGAAAACGTGGATAAGCTGCTCAAGAAGGTTCTTTGGATTGCAAGGGCGCAAGCTGTGTCTTATTCTGAACTACTTACCATCTTCCTGACCACTGCGTGTCCGTGAGCCTGAAAGATGTCATCGTATGGTACTTTGTATTTTGTAGACTTTAATCAAAACACAGACTAGACTGGCATCTTTGACACGTAATAACGGTAAAATGTCTTGGGTGATAGTGAGGGTGACAGTCCGGAGGGGTTGCGAGCCGTTTGCTTGGTTGGCACAGCATTGAGAGTGGAAACTAACACTCGGCAGGACTGCAAGTGGTTATTCGAGAGAGAGATCTCAACTCACCTAAAAATTTGTTACGATGAGTACATATTCTGAAGTACATCTGGGATGATGACGAATTAACTGACGAAAAATTGGTAGTTATGCCCTGTAATCTTGGGATACTCAAGTTCTACTGGGAAGAATCCGGCGTGGTGGCAAAATTCCTCTGGAAAGCCCTAGGTTTGTACGAAAAACTCCTGCATCGCAGTCTCACGAAGGAAATCACTTTCCTTCACGCAAAGTAAGGATTAGCTACCATATACCTTTACGGAAACATAAACCGTCACGATTATCGTATTGAGAATGTTGCCCTGTTGCTTGAGGAAGCCTTTTTGGGGCAAAGACTTCTGCTAGGTGAACTTGACAGGGAAACGTTAGTTAGTCTCGACTTGAATGGGTCCTGCTTTCAGAGGGAAGGAAAGCTTGCTGAGTCCTTCAAATTGCGTCAGAAATGTCTGGAGTATACAACAAAGGCGCTCCCCGAGAAAGATCCCGCCAGCTTTGTTGCCAATTCCAATTTTGTCTCGTTATATATACGGCTAGGCCAGTACGATCGGGCAGTAGAATGTTGGACGAAGAGCTTAGATTTATGTGAGAGGTCCAATGACTTGGACCACAGAAACTCGGTAATGACGCTAGCTAATATGGTCTACTTTTTCACCACAATTTGATGGACTACGAGAAAGCTCTGGAGTACTCGCAGAAGTGTGCAGATGGATATGAAGCCATGTGGGGGCCTGCGAATTACAGAACGCTGGGTGCATTGGGGAGAATTTCCCTCCGTGTTGAGAAGCGCGAGGTGGTAGTGAAGACGACGCGACGGCTTCTTGAAGGATGGACGGTAGTATATGGTCGGGACCATGAGAAGACGTAACAATTGCTTGCGGAGGTTGAGCGCCTGTCCAATTCGACGTAACGGAGCAACTTTTCCCCGAGTGAGATGGATCTTCTTAGATATGATTATCAGTCACGAACGAGGGGACTTTTGAGGAGGTAGAAGTTGGGAGTCTGTGTTTTCTCCTATCTGCAACAAATTTTTTTTGTTTTAACTGCTGTGCTTGGTTCTGCCAAAGGAGCCGTAGCCGACTTTCAAATATTCTATCTTATCGGCTGGCGCAATTTCTTGTGCCAAACGACCGTAGAAAGTGACGCTTATTACTTGGTGGTCAATATGCCTTCAGCTTGGAACCTTTCCGGACAGTCAATCCTTATAGTCAACTCGCGGCAGTCACTTTTGACGATCTTGTCGTTCCAATGTGGGTTGTTGAAACAATGTTTGCGCAGAATGTCTCAACAGTATAGGTCCATCCTGCACTGTTTGAGACGGCAGTTATGCATGGCTTCAACCTGCACTCGCTACTACAACACAAAGGACACGGTGGTCTGTGAGATAAAGTGCGGGTAGTAAAGTAGTCAGCTGAAGACTCTTTCTCTCATTCCAAATGTTCGTTCATACTACTCTGATGTAAAATTCTTCACACCGAAATACTATCGGATAGCCACAGGTAGTGGTACCAAGATATAGAGGCCATCAGGTGAGCCTGAATGCTTTCTTTAGTCTACCCTGCAAGTTCCTGGTGTCCCACCGTTGGCTGATTCTCCTATTCGCCAGATTAAGGCAAAATGCACAACGGAGCTGGCCAACTCCCACCCCATCAAGTTACTAGAGCAAAAAGTTAGTCAGAGTTAGTAGTGAGCACTAGAAGGTATGGTTTAAGATCAGGGTGGCAGATTAATAGGAAGAATTCAGTTTGAGCATAGTTGGTTGTACACTTCTCTGAGATGTATGTATATAATTTACTTAGCGATAGTTGTAGTAGTGGTGGTGATGATGGGCCTGAGATTGTCAGTTACCCCAGCTATTTATTAAGAAAACCTCTATACGCAGTGTAACCCTCTTGACTGAGTTTATGTAGGATAACCCCATCAAAAATGTTGATAGGCAAAATGAAGAGAAGGGTTCGATAAATCTTTGGCAAGTACCCAACCCGATTTCTCTCCATTTTGTGAGTGGAGATGCAGCGAGTTGCATTAGAACTTAATGACAGCTTTAATGAGTCATGTTAGGGTGACACTCAATGTCAATTGATATGTCGCCAATGACTACTCAATGTCATAGCTTTCACAACCTTTGAACATAAGATGGGAAAAGCATAATAAATCATAGACTTGGTAAATTGGCGATGAAACCTTTTAATTTTCGAATGTTTTTCCCATGTGTGAGGGTTATACCGTTCACTCGTGGTTATCCGCAGAAGAAAGGGTTAATGTTATCTCACAGTCAAGAGAGGGTTATACTACATAAATTTGTAATTAATTTTACGGTACATAGTGAGTGCTAGTGCTTAAGTATCAACCTCATACTTAAAATCTGGGCTGCATTCCACAGTTCCGGGCTGGTGCCTACCTCCTCCAGCTAATTTGAAGAACTAGAATATGGAGGGTCTCTAGACTTTACGGAAAGTACTCCTCACCTTACACACAAGTTCCATTAAATTTGCGCGTTGCATGTCTCTCCCTCTACTCCATTTATATCAACAAAACGACTTTCCCTTTCCAACCTATAGTAGGAATTCTGCAACACCTGCTCAGATCTTCAACAACATCCACCGGGCACATCCTTCTCATTTGGCCCTTCTGTAACCCATGTTATGGGGAGGGGTGCCATCTCACGTAACTCCACCGTGATGAAAAACCGAGTGCTGAGACATGATCTCCTTTATAGAGAGCTAACGGACGACCTTTCTTGCGCTCAGAATGTTTTAACTTGCAATAGGCTTGAGACTTGTGTAAAAAAACCCCAACTTCCTCAATTCTGAATTGCTAGACCCATTGTATCACCTCGGAAGCCGATCCGCGAATCCGTTTCACCGGCTCGGGAACAACTGTAGCAAGGCGTGCGGAGTGGCCGACAATGATGACGGACATGACTCAGATGAAGTCATGACGTCAATACAGAGTATTCCTTACGAGGAACCGCTGCAGATGACCGCTCCTATTATCCGTTGCAAGGCGTGGATGAATGATCCTGTCGGGGTTAGCGAATACGTATGGTATCTAAAACTCCAGAGCACATGGGAAGCACAGTCTGAGAAAGTGATTTCTCATATCCAGCCAGGAAATGGTGCACCATCTGTTGACAATGACGTTTACGACCGCAGATCGGGACGATCTTTAAGGTCATACTAAGGGAACTACTCTAATTCTAGCTCTTGAGTTCGTACGGGCGCGGTTTATTACGGTGCGGGAGTGTTATTTTAGAATTCAGGTTCGCGCCTACGGTGCAGGCAGATGGTTCAGGTATTGTTATGGTGCCGTGTATTAGCAATTGCACATTCCCTCATTCGTATTGCTCGACCAATGGATCGGACATCGCCACTCCTGCCAGTGAGACGGGTCCCAGTTATATGCAACTTAACGTTAAATATCTACTGCGCCCTCCGCTTGCGCGGGTCGTGCGATGCTAATATCTTAACTAGGTATGTGTGCGTGCGTCGCGGGTACGCGGTACCTAAATTGAGACCGGCTGGTGGAAATAGTACTAGGGGCGGGCGTTTTAATGCAGTTAGAAATGGCTGCGATTAGTGTGTAACTCTGTCAGTCGGTTGGCGGTTTCAGTGGCGCTTAAGCGCCAGGGGCACCATAGGTGCAGGTACCCATACCCGGCGTAGACAAAATTGAAAGTGCTTCATTGAACGCTATATGAACTGGGGCTAGGGTTACCCCTCGATTCCTAGTAGGGTGAGTCCTCGGAGGATATTCTACATCTCACTCCTTCCCCTCACACCCCTTCCCCGGTCTCATTGATTCGAGCCCTGCACTCTCGGTTTCGCCTTCTATATGCGTCTCGTCGTATTTCTGGCAATGGAGAAGCCTGTGGTGTAAGCGAGCTGCGACCTGGAAGTCACCTGGCCCGACGTCAATTGGCCAGCCCTATGGCTGCTGATTGGAGATGCATTCTCCTATCGCACAGAATTCAGCTTGTGGTTGGGGAAAAGCTTGTTCTTCCGGCTGGTGCTGCGCGAAATTCCAGTGCAGGAAAGGCCTCGTTCTTATCTCAAGGGAGCGGGGAACGGGTTCACTCCAGAAGCAGAATGTGACAAGTGCACTTTAATGGGTTTCCTGCCAAGTGCAAACTGGCGTCTGCATGCAAATGTCTCTCCCTGTGACATGCAGAATCCTGTGGCAGATGTGGGAAAGCTTGTTTCTTCCAGCTGTTGGGGGATTGTCGTGCTGACTTCAGCCGCAGAGGCTTCTTCTCTTGGACCTGCTAAGCTGGTGGGGGAGGGAGACGAGATGAATTCTCGCCGGCTTAGCCAATTAACAGTACTGTAGATCTACCAGCAGCGGTGCTGTAGAAAGTGTGACTTGCCACATAGGCTTGCCCAGACCACTCGCAATGCACGAGAGGCTTATCTCGAGGAGGGTGACGTGGGATTTGCCGTGGGTCTTGGCGTCAGACACCGCGCATTCATGCAGCCCTATGCCGAAACAAAACCGTCGACGATCTGCAGTGCATTGGGAGTACTGTGGCGCGTGTGCTCGAGATAGCTGCTACCGACCCAGACGCGGGGAACATGAGTGAGATGACCTAAGGCGCAGTTGTCATTTTTGGAGCCGGTGATGGTGAGGCGGACCGACAGGAAGCGCTGGAAACCTGGTCGCCATCGCGTGCCCATTGTCACTGCAGTATAGTTCGTAAGTGGCAAGGTACCAGTACGGTCAGCTACTTGGCGACGCTGTGGATGGGCTGGCTGGGATGGTGGATGGGCCAGGCGGGGAGAGGGGACAGAGGGGGACAGAGGGGGAGAGGGCAAGTGCAGATACAGGCTATATAGGCACCTGTTCTCCCCGTGTTCGCTGCGTATTGTTTCTTGTTTCTGCATTTTTCTGCTTCTCTCCATCATCACTCGCTATTAGCAACTCGCATCCCCATCGTCAATCGTCGCCCTCGTTTCCTATTCTTACGACCTCGGACCCTCGCCGCAACAATGCCTGCCCCAGACTCCGGTGTCGCCTCCCGCCCACACTCCCACAACTCCCCCCCTTCACCCTTCACCATAGCAACAATAAAGCGTCTCGCAACCGCACTCTCTCCCCACCGCCGGCGGAAAACAACAACTGCCGCAACCAAAACCGACGAGAGCCGTCCCACCATCACCACCACCACCACCAAGCTCTCCTCTCTATCCGCAATAACAAATGTTAAATCTGCCCTCGCCCGTTCCCGAGGCCGCAAATCCCGCGGCTCGGTCTTCACCTCCGTCACCCCCTCCCCGTCGCCCATACAAACCCTCCGTGCCGCCGCCGTCTCCACCGCCGCCGCAATCGGCCGCCATCCCGCGCACCCAAAATCCCCAGACGAGTATATCGTCTCCGGCAATGTGGCTGTGTTTGCCGCCGCTATTCCGGCAAAATTCTACCGGCTTCCCGGCGAGGGCGTCAAGGAGCTTGTGTTGCTAAAGGCGGATGTGTTACTCCAAGACCTTGTACGCCCGCTTAAGGGGAAACGTTTCGGCGGTGTGAAACTGGCCGGGGTGAGGCTGGTGAGACAAACTGAAGCTGAAGGCGAAGAGGCAGGGGTGTGGATTACGGCGTCGATCGATTTTGTGGGCCCGTTAAGAGAGGCGGGGCAGTTGATTGAGGGCTTGTTTGAGATTCAGAAGGCCGCATTGGATGTGAAGGGGTTTGTTGGGAGTGTGCCTGACTGGAAGGCGCCGTTGGAGCCTGGGAGATTTGGGTTGAAGGGAGTGATGGCGGGGGAGTATAAGGAGGGGAGGAAGATCGCCTTTACGAAAGTTGCGGTTGAGCTGAAGGTTGAGAGGGAGGAGGAGGGGGGGTATTCTACTGCTGTTGAGTTTAGTGGTGATGTCATTATGACTCTACCTGGTGGTGTAGTGAAGATGGGGTGGACAATAATGGAGGAGACTCCGGGGACATGGACGTTGAGGGTAGAGGATAAGGAGATTGGGGATGTGGTTGGGTTCAAGGGGTTGAACGTAAGTACTGTTTCGGTTGGGACTGAAGATGGTGCTGACATGATGTAGCTTGTGGACTTGGAGTTTGTAGCAAACTTTCCGGTTAACAAAGATATATTGGATCTCAATTTTGAAGTGCAGGCTGGACTCAATTTCGGTAATATTGCGCTGCTTCTGAAGGGGGGTTATGGCCAGGATTTCTACTTGGAGACCAACGTGCCGCATTGCACTATGGATGATATCCGGGAGCTTTACACTTTGACGACGGGACGTGAGCTTGAGCCTTTCCATCATTCAATCAAATTCGACGATATTACCTTCCGCGTCGATCCAAACGGACTTCAATTCTCGGGAGAAGTAACAGTTGATGGCCACCGGTCTGTTGGGGCGACTATTGCTATAAAACGGGATGGTATCGCAATTACTGGGTCTGTGCTTGATATCCAGCTTGGAGCAATTACCGTAGAGAAAGGACAGCTTGATATCTTTATTGGGAGACTAGCAGGGAATGAGACATCAAGACAAAGCGGCTTCGCCATTACAGGGAACGTGTCGTTCCACCACCTTGAGCTTGAAGTTGCTGTTTACACCACCTTCACCGAGGGCGAGGGCGTGCAGTGGACTGTTTATGGCGAGATTGAAGGGACCGAAATGCAGCTTCATAGACTGGCACCCGATGTTAAAGACAGCTGGTTAGATCTCGAACTGACGCAGGTTGCATTCATTGCCAGCAGCTGTGACTCTCCGAAGGGGTGTTACAATGTCTTCGATTACCCGATTCGGAAAGGAGTGCAGTTCTGCGCAACAATCAGCAGCTGCCTCAAGCCTCTGGATCATGTCACCAATAAGCAAATTAACGGTCTCGTCCTTCGTGCCGCATGGTCACCAGACCGCGGCTTCAGCTTTGGGGTAGTACTTCCTACACCTGTTGGGATTCACCTCACAAAGAGCATCACTTCGGGACCGGTGGAAGTTGAGATTATCGTTTCCAAAATGCCGCAACTTCAGTTGACCGCTTCCGTGAACTATGCTGCTCCGCGCCAGTCGCAACCTTTGGTTTTTACCCTTGGCCTCAAGGCGGATCTTGACTCTGCGGAGGGCTTCGGACAAATGACGAACTACTGGTATGGTCCCTTCGGAATCGAGGGGGTCAAGATCGGACCGAACGTGGCGCTGGAAGTGGGCATAATCTATGCCGTCCTGGTTGCAACCGGTACTCCCTCCAAACTTGGCTTCTCTGCCGGATTGGCAATTGGAGATGTGGAGGCACAGGTTCGCGCGGTGATTTCGGAGGATCCGGCGGATGAGTTGATCTACGCTTCCTTGAACCAGCTGTCGATTCAGGATCTAGCCAAATTTGCCTCGCAGATCTCGGGAGAGGAGATACCCCTCCCACCGGAAGATCTGTTGTGCTTTCGGAATGTGCTGCTATATCTCTCTACTGGGACCTCCGTGGGCACGACTTATTACCCCGCAGGTGCATCGTTCAGGGGACAAATGGATCTGTTCGGACAAACTACGAAGCACGAATGTACCGTCGGTGCAACAACCAAGATTGCGACGGAATTCGAGGGACTGCAACTGGGGCCTCTTACCGTTGGTGGAGCTGTTGGCGGGAAATCCTGCTCCGCGGTTGTGGAGCTTGGTGTCGACAAGCAACACATACTTATTGATGGCGCAGTGATACTTTTCGATTTCGAAGCATCGATCCACGGCGTGTTTGACATCCTCCCCACACCGAACATGGAGTTTGAGCTGCGTCTTGCATATGCAGAAGCACTCGAGATCACACTCGGCGCGAAGATAGTGGGTGTACCGAGTTTCAGCAATCTTTCCGATGCGGACTTTGAGGTGTATGCGATTCTTGAACAAGATATCATTGGGTTCTTAGTTCGACAAATTCGGTACTGTATCGAAGCGCTGTCCAAACTTCTTGATGGCGGCATCGATGCAGCCTACGAATTCATCGATGATGCCCAGGACGCTATCGAAGACTCGATCGCCGCCGCCGTAGATACTTTCGAGGAGGCGAGGATTGCATGGGAGGAAAAGCAAATCGCCGTCAAGAACGCGCTGCAGGAAGTTCAGGACGACTTGGAATCGAGTATTAAGTCCCTTCAAGATGACCTTTTTGGGACACGGAAGGAGGTGGAGGAAGCAATCTCCAATGCGCAGAAAGAGCTCGAACAGGCAAAGGTACAAACTGTCACTGCTGTATCTTCTGCCGCGCATGAGGTACGCAGGACAAAGATGGAGCATGAAAAGGGGATTGCATCCCAGTTGTATACGATCCGCGAGGTCAAGGAGAAGACTAAATCTGCGTTTGGCGCGGTCGAGATGAAGGTTAGAGAGACTGAGGAGAAGGTTAAGCGCACGCAAAGTGAATTTCCATCCCGCCCCTCTTTTTCACATTAACTGACATAAAAAGGCTACTACAACTCCTGCGACGTCGCCTACCAATCCGCCCTCGAACAAACACATTTCTACAGCCCAATCAGCGTCCACCTCACTGCCCACCGCCTAAAACACGTTAGAAACGACGCCCTGGCAGAACTAACTACTCTTAAATCCCTCCTCGCACACGCCAAAGCATCTGCCGAATCCGCCGCCTACACACAACTCAAATCCGCCAAGGAGGCGAAAAAACAACAACTCCGCACCGCCCGAAGCCTCCGCGACAAGAAGGTTGCCGAGGCCGAGGCAGATCTGGCGGCACATAAACAGGCATCCCAAGCCGTGGTACAACTTTGGGAAACCCGCGCCGACGAAGCAAAGGCTCGCGCAAAGGAAGTCGAAGCGAAAGAACGCCAACTCGATGACTTTCGCCAGCAGCGTTCGCCGATCGTAGAGAGGTTCCAGCACAAGGCGGAAACACTCCAGGAAACCGAGGAGTTCACGAGGATGAAGGGTGCACAGGAGCAGAGGCGGAAGGCGGGTCTGAAACGGCTCGACAAGGAGGCGGCTAGGAAGGTGGTGGATGGGATAGTGGATAGGATTGATCGCGGGAGGAGCGTGGAGGAGGTTGTGCTGGATGTTGAGCGTGTGGAGCTTAGGGGGAGCTTGAGGGAATTTGTGGTGCATGGCCGCCCACTAAAGGCTACAATGATGGTGGTGGTTATGGGCGCAAGAAGGGAGGTGGCTGTGGATTGGGGATTGGGGGATATGGTGGGGTTGGTACAGGGTGTTGTGGAGGCGGCTTGGGAGGTGTTGGGCTCTGAGGAGTAGTGAATTTTTTATGTTCATGGCGTTTGCAGGACTGTTCGGGGAGCAGGTGTTTAGCTGCAGTTATTTATGGTGTTGCTATTGCTATAGACGTGTATAAGTACTTTAAGGGAAAATTGGCTTTGTTGAATCCAGCTCTACAAGATATGATACGAAAGATCCTTAGTACGTTCTTGACTGCGGAATGCAATAAGTGAAATGATTCCTGATTACAAAATGGAAGGAATCGTGTGAGATGCCCAGGTAGGGGATCAGCCACTGCACATATGCAACATTCCTTTCTCACTCGCGTGACTCCGGACAGTCAACTTTGACCACCCCAGCACTCCGAGGTGCTCAATGTGAACTATCTCCAACACTCTAGATTATCAGCACACACCTCCGACAACACACCACACCACCTTTTAGTTTTGCGAAGACCGATTTTACCCAATCAAGTTTGACATCGCGAGAAAATTTTTGCTTCGGTTTTCACCTGAACGACCTTCAGTTATCCAGAAGCTAAGCACGATGAGTCTCTTCGGAGCCAAAAAGAGCGAGACACTTAAGGACGTCCTTCAGAGAGCTAAGGAGAATTTTGAGAAGAGGATGGAGGAGTCTACCTCCCCGTCTGAGGCTTCGGCCGTTTCTAGCAGCCACATTGGCAGATTACTCGATGAAGTTACCGGACCAGTTAGTGATGGAACGGCAGCAAAGGATGAGAGGGACGACCTCGAACAAATGGAGAGAGAGCTTCACGGAGATTCTGAGTACGAGAGACTCAGGGATGAAGAGAAGAAGGACGAGTTTGAGGCGGGATTGCGTTATGCCCGTGCTGAAGATGATGTGAGGAGGAGAGAAAATTCTCAGGCGACCTCAAGATTGGAATCCGGACAGCTTCCCAGCGATCTGGATGATATGAGAGCATACTCTGACCTGGCAGGAAAAACTGGAGTTACTGGAATGACACGATACGGAAGCGTTGATACTTCGGAATTGTCGCCACCACCACCAACTACGAATTATGGGGGAAGTGAAATTTCCTTTCCCTCGCAAACTCCTAGGGAGAAGGTTTTATCCCCATTGCCTACTACGAATTATGAGGGAAGTCTTTTGGGCCTACCTCCAAGCGCTCTTCCTCAGGATCCTTTTTCGACTCCCAGGGTGAGTGCTGGAATTATTGCACAGAGGTATATTCAGTGAGGAAAATACCAGCCAACATGCAGAAAAAACGGAGGGAATGGAAGAGACTCCGACAGTGTACACACCCATTCCGACAAAATTTGAAATTAGCGATAGTAGCAATGAGGCGATGACGGAGTTGGAGTGGAGGGATGAGTCGCCCTACGTGACACCAACGAAGCAGGGAAAAAAGCGCAATATAGGGAATGGAGTGAAGAGGCCGGAAACGCCCGAACGACCAATCCTGAATATGCCGCAGACACCTAGCAGGAGAAAGTTGGAGGCCGATTTGGCCAAGCCTGCAGGGGAGGTGACCAATGAGAAGAAGGAGGGTAATCTTGAGGCATTTATTGGTGAGTATCTTAGGAACACAAATGGGCTGAGAGATTTTATGATCAATAAGGAGAAATATGATGATAGTTATTTGGTGTGGTGTGGTGAACAGGCGAGCCACATAGCTGCGAGGCAGAATCATACGGATGCGGCAGTTGGGTCGACACGAAAAATTGCCCAGAACATACTTACCGAGGTGGAGGCGGAAAGGGAGTATGCAGTAGAAAGGGTAGAAAAACTTAACGAAAGGTTGGGTAAGATTGAGAAGAACTTGGCCAAGATTGCACCGGTGAATATGGCTAAGACTATTGAGAATGCAATGAAAACTTGCATGGAAGCAATGATAGATCAGCTGACGGATAGGGTGGTGAAGAGGTTGGAGGACGCAGCTGATCAGGAGAGGAAAAATATGGAAACTCAAAGGGGGAAACAGGTAGAAGCCACCCCGGAGAATGAGGGAATGAGCGATATAGAGTTCGAGCCAGGAGCGACTCTCTCGGAAGAAGGAAATCAGAAGGTAGCAAGAGTGCTCGAGAGAATGGAGGTTAAGGAACAGGAATTGGAGGCGTCGAAGCATGCCCCAGTTATTCCACAGGGAGAGAAAAGGCAGGAGTTCCCAAGGTACGCCCCGAGCGGACAGGTTATGATTGCGAAGAGACCGGCTATTGCGCCTGCAGTGCCGGAACAAAGAAAGAAGGAGTTGAAAACACCAGAGGTTAAAGAAGTACCGAAGGGACCAAAGGCTGGGGGAAAGAAGCCAGAGGTTAAGAAACCAACCGAAAAGAAACCGGAAAAGAAGCCGCAAGAGAGGAAGATCGATACGTGGGCGCAGAGAGCGGCAGCACCACCATCATCAAAGAAGCAACCCGAACAGCGACAACAACAACAACAATCGGGGCAGCAACAGAAGAAGAAGGGAGATGGTTTTGTTGAGGTTAAGAGATAACCGAAGAAGGAACAGATGAAGCCGGTTTTCCCAGGTCAAAATTCGATGGAGAAGAGGAGGGTTATCTTTAAGAGGGATAATGGCCTCCCCCTTTCTCAGAAGAAAGATTTGGACATTTCGTCGGAAGTGAATAGAGCACTTTTTGAGGCGAAAGTCCCAAATTTTATTCGCCTCCAGGGAGTTACAAAGAACACTCGAGGATGCCTGTCGACGATAACAACTCCTGCAGCAATTGTTAGGGGTTCTCTCCCTGACAGTGATAAGAGTACTTGAAAGTCATTGACAGCACATACCATGCCGAGACAATCAAGAAACGGACTTGTGATATGCCTTTTAGCGGGGGTTCAATATCGGTTACGAGAAAAGCTATTCTTTCACTCCTGGATACTATGCGGGACATGCACAGCAGTGCACGGCAGTTGATAGTCTATTGCGAGTAAGTGGGCTCCGAACCACCATCTCATAACAAGTGGAAAAATTGCAAGGCACACCCCAGTATTGAGAGTTGTCTCTACCTAAGCATGACGTGACTGAGGGATTTTTGACATTGGCTTCAGCCAGAAGCAAGCACCTTGCGTTGATTTACATGAGTATGGATTGCAACATATTATATGTGTCAGGGTCTACGTTATCGCAGCATGGAGTCGTATCCGAATAAGCCTGAGATTAACTACCGAATAAACTCAAAGATAGCGAGATGTCCAAGTTAAAGTGTGGTCTGATTAATGAACGAATTGATACGTGTCCCCCGGGATGTGCGAGCATTTCCGAGAGGCGCACGAAATTAAGACACAATGATATCTACCGGGCATCGCCAATAAGTCCCTCAGATAAGTAGCTATCAATGAGGGATTAAATCATAGTCCTGATAGGGGATCATCGGGGGGGCGATGCAAAGCCCGAGCTATGCTGGACTATAAAGAGATCACTTTGTTCAGGAAATGAGAAGGGGATTATCGGCCTGAAGAACAATGAAAGGATGATACCTACCAGCGAAGAAAGATCCTTATTTATTATTGCCTTTTTATGATACCTATATCTATTATATCTATACCTAGAATCTATTAGCTTTGTGTAAGCGGCAGCCCCGCACCTTTGGATACTCTTCGGTGGATTCATGCCTGTCACCTTCCAGAATGACAACAATATTATTGTTTACGCCCTGGAGTGTGTCATAGCTTACGCCAGACGAACCCAGCAGATCTTCGTGGCGCAGTGTGTGGTGGTTAGCTTCGATTATCGGACTTGAGCAGGAGTTGGTTTCCCATATCGATAGGCTCCAAGGAGAAAAGGATACGGTTCCACAGAAGCAACTTCTCCGAGATGTTTCGACCAGCCCTAAGGACCTTGCCGAGGATCAATGAGTTGATCAAGTACTAAACGACACTGAACAGTACTTGAGAGAGTCCAAGCGGTTAAGGGAGATAACAGCCTTGAAGGTTTCTGAAAAGACAATAACTGGTTGGATAAACCCGACAAGGGAATCTAAGAAATACCTAAGGAAGTCTAATAGGGTTTCTAAGAGTGCTGCAAAAGATTTCAGTAAGACAGAGGGAATTGATGCCAGTGAAATTGAAAGAAGGAAAGCAGCGGGCGAGTGCTTGCGTTGCGCCTGGCCTGAATATAAGAAAGGGAATCACGGAGTCAGGAATTGTCATCGACAGATTAAACTCGATAAAGGAACTGCTATATTCCCCAAGGATAGAAAATATCAGAGGCCCGCTCAATCTTCAGAGGGAAGCGACTCTGGGGGTAATTCTGATTCCGAAGATAGTACAGATTAGGATCTACGGCCGTACGCACCTCAAGTATTTAACTAAGTATCTTGGATAGGTGGTGTTACCCCCGTAACAGCAATGGCCGAAATGTTGATTTGGTATAGCGGGATTGTGATCAAAGCCGCAAGGAAGGTGGACACAGGAATTGTGGACATTGAAACTAATGAACTCTGGGAGAGAGTGAAAATGCATGGTGTCAATTTTGATAGGTATTTGGGAAAGAAGATGGGTGGTGGTCTTGAAAAATTGAGGCAAGAATTGCAGGCTGAGAACGAGGGGGTGGTGTTGCCCCTCGCTATCAACTGGATTGGAGGACCGAACGATGTGCAGAAAAAGAAGGGTGAAGGAAAGAAAGCATCTTCAGTTGTGTTTGCGGTCAAAGGAAGTAAAATGGCCGAAAAAGTTTTGAAGGGAGGTTTAAGGGTGGCAGGAGTGAAGTATGATGTGGAGAAATTTATGAATGCCGGACCGGACTCCTTTTGTCGAGTGTGCAGTAGATGGGGACATGTTGAAGCGGAGTGTGGGTCTTTGAAGATGCCGGCATGCATATTGTGTGCGGGGAGACATCTAACAAAGGATCATAAGTGCAACGTGGTAGGTTGTAAAGCTTATGCGGGACAGAACTGCACCCATAATGTTGACAAGTGTGGCAATTGCAAGGGAAATCATATCGCAAAAGCCAATTGTTGCGTTGAGAAACAAGAGGCTATTAAGACGGTGAGAGAAGAAAGACGTACCTGGAAGGCGAGAGAAGGGGAACATCGAAATATTACAACTGATCAACATAGGAAACCGGATCATATATAGGATGGGGGACCATCGACTGCAGATCCGGACAAGAGGGCTCAGAATGAGGAGCAGACAGAAAAGGAGCCGGAAGTCCAGGTCGAAGCGACACCAGAGACTGAAGGAGAATCTTCTAACGCAGGGACCCAAGAACCCCCCATGACGCAGTGTTAAAATGCATAATGCATAAATGTGGGAGGGGGTACGATGCGACTATGATGGTGTTCGAACAAGGAATTGTTTGGGGGGCTGATGTTGTGATGATGCAAGAACAGTACGTGGAGAGAGAGGGATACAACATTAGTCACCCAGGATATAGATTGGTCAGAGGAGGATGGACGATGACTGCGATAAGAAGCGATACACACCTGGAGTTTTCGGAAGTGGATAAGGGGGGAGATGGAGATGTATAGGTGTTTGATATAAAATACCTGTCTGGTAGAAAAATGAGGTTGGTGAATGTGTATGATCAGCTGAGACAAGAGGGGTGTGTGAGAAGTCAAGGCAGACTGGCACAGACAGCAAGATGGAGAGAGACTATGGAGCAAGAAATAATTCTTTTGGGAGGAGATTGGAATGCTCATAGTGATAGATGAGACCTGCAGTGCCCACCAAAACGAGATGCGAACTTTTTGGAACATCTTATGGATGAGTACAATTTGATCGATGTTACGGATGTGGAAGAAACCCATACTAATACGAGACATGGCGAAACTTCGGGATCGCTAATTGACTTTTTTATCACTAAAGCCTCAATGGCTGATAGATTAGAGACGTCAACAGATTTGGCAACTACTTCGGATCACGCGATTGTGTCTGCCCAGTCAAGATGGGACGAAGGGGAAGGAGTCAAAGTGTCGCGAAAGATTGCAGGATGGGATATTGATGAGCTCAAGTCAAAGGAGAAGGAAGAAAATTACAAAAAAGCAGATAAAGAATGGAAGGATAAGAGCTCAAAGAGACCCGTGTTGAATGAAAATAGCAGTGGGGATGATTCACAGATGTAAGCTGAGTGGATACAGCGAAATTTGTTAATCATCTGAATAGCATCAGCAAATAATGAAATGGCATTCTCAGTATTCTGAGCATTTTGAAATTCAAGTTCGCCTTTTCTCAATTATGCAGTGTACTCTGGCTGGAAATATACTCAGTAAAATTGTTTTCATATCTTTGCGGGATTTTCAAACTTGGTATAGTATT
>Ga0307515_10001842_pt1 | contig 47259 bp, 49 predicted proteins | sample 17_EM_MG_FD_194513 | JGI IMG/M metagenome (GOLD analysis project Ga0307515, IMG submission 194513) | Populus trichocarpa ectomycorrhiza microbial communities from riparian zone in the Pacific Northwest, United States - 17_EM | ecosystem: Host-associated > Plants > Roots > Unclassified | place... | reverse complement strand
TGGACGCAAATATACTATACTAGTCTTTAATTAAGTGCAAATAAGTAACCTATAGTGTACTAGCTTCTAAACTATATATACTAGCTTATAGCTTTAATATAGCAGCTATAATTAAATTAACGGTTTAGAAGATTCTATAACTAGAGTAGTTACCCCTAGTTTTATATACCGATTTAAAGTCCCTCTATAACTACCTAGTTAAACTAGGTATAATATAAGAGAAGAGGCTTATAGTCGACCTAATATGCTTATATTAGGCCTATAAACGACGTAAAATTACGGAGGTTAAATGGATTAGCAGTGGAGATAACCTAGTAGACGCTATAACTAAGGTAAAGCCGTGCTAAGCTCTTAAAACCCTAATTAATATAAATAAGCTTAACCTAAAGGTTATAGAATGGGTAGAGCGAGACTAACGGAGTATTTATAGTTTAGTTACGGCCCGTTAAAGGGCCGTATAGTTTATTTTACGGACCGTAAGCAGGACTTACGGCCAGCTTAGAGCATCGTTTAGGAGGCAGCCTAGAAGACACCTTGGGAGGGATTTCCTATGTATTTCCTTACGTGTTTTATGGTTCTATTAAGGCAATTACGGAGGTTATATATAAGTGGTTTTATTCTCTAAGTACCGCTAGTGTATAATTACAGCACCTAATGTACGAACGCGTACTTATGCGTTCGTGCACTAACTACCTACGTGCTGACTAATTAGGGGGGAGGCGCGTTAGTATATAGACTATGTAGTCTACCTTAATAGAATTAACAGTTACTACTATCCCAAAGAGCATATAATACTATACGTATTTCGTGCCCCGGGATATGACTTACTCATACTATTAAATTAGTACGAACAGTTTCTAACCTAATAGTTAAATTAACTTAATAAGGTAGAAGCATTTCCTCTATAGGTATAGTAATCCGCATAGACACGGCTTTATCTATTCCTTCTTATTTATTTTTCTTAAAGAATTAGCTTCCGGTTTAGTTTCCAATTTATTTTCTAATTTAGACTTATTAATTAGCTCTCCTTTAAAGCTAGCTATATAAGAGCTATACTGGCTCCTTACCTTCTAAGCTAAGTCTAATTAATAATAATTTCGGTAGACCTTAATAATAACTTAAAGGGTGGGTAGCTTTTCCTTCTTCCTCTTAAGGTTCTATAATTTGTTTTTTTAGTATTCTAACTATCCTAATAAGGTAGATTTAACGGTATATATAAAGTCCTTAACTAGTTAATCGCCATTTACCTTAGATAGTTTAACCTTCTTACAATTGATATATACCTTCTCCCACTTATAAAGCCACTTCTCAATATTCTAACTCTTTAGGGCTTTCTTTATTTTTAAATATTGGGTAGCTAGATTAACCTTCTAAGCGTTATTAGTTAGAGTAACTGCCTCCTTAAGTAATATAAGGACATTATAGACGGTATTTCCTTTAAAGGTGTAGTTAATATAGTTACGAGAAATAGTGCTGATAATATATATACGTAGAGACTTAAGAGCTGCTTCCTCTTTCTTATACCGCTTATAAGTACGGTTATACTATTTTTACAAAGCTTAAAGCTCCTTCTTTTCGCCTTTATTAAGGGCTAAGAATATAGTCTTCTAAGGATTAATAACTAATGGTAATGGCTCTAACGGTGCTCTATATCTAGGTAGATTATTTTTCTTAACATCTAAATCGATGTACTCCTATATATTCTCACCGTTGGCTCTATACTTAATAACACTAATCTATTAGTCCCAATCGTTTGGGCCTACTAGGATTATAGTATACGTCGTAATAAGGGTTTCGGATTATTAAGAGGACATCTTAAGGCCTCTACTGTTTAGTTAACGATAGGGTAATTAGGGTTTTAAATTAAAGATAATGCAGTAGATGGCCCGGGCTTATAACTGTCGGACAGACAAGTTACTAAGAAGAACTCTATCTATTAAATGTGGCTCTAGAGCCTCTATAAATACATAAGAAAAAGGGTAGTAGACTAATTTGGTTACCGTGTCAGAGACTGAATCGTTGACCAAGTCATTGACCAAGTCGTTGACCGAGTCGCTGACCGAGACAGTAGTAAGACATACGAGAACAGGGTGGTAAGTCATAAGGTGATACCTGAGAGTGACCTCAACGGTCGACAATTTCACAGACTGTTAGGACATGGCTCAACGTAAATAAAAGGGAGAACGAACTAAAATAGTATTCCTGGCAGTATATTGAGCCCCTGAATGGATCGCTTTGGCTAGGGGGACCTCCTAAAGCAAGTGTCGCAAATAGGATGAGATTGATCAGCTTCATGTTTGTCTCCATGGTACAGTATACGCTTGATTAATACAAAGCCTGGGCTCTCAAACTTAAGGAAGCAAAGTCACCACTACTTGTGGTCCAGTCTTATCTTCAGCTGGCCCTAAAGAGGCAGCAATAAAAAGCAAAATCTATGCAGCAATGTCGGATAGTGCTGAATTCAGCCTGATGCCGCATTCAGCCTACCCGCCGATTGCCATACTACGCCATCCTGTTCCTTATGCGGGCAGGTGGGCAGTTCTAAGGCGTTATTGGTTGATTTAATGTGCTAAAACCTGGATTTCACATACAGCCTCCTGGCGCATCTGGTGGTTAGCGTGTTTTATTAACTTTCCCTTAAACAGCAAAAGTACCAAAACTTCCCCAACAAAAAGGCCGTGCAGACGTGGCTGTGCTAGCCACCGGAATTGAAGAGACGCTGTATTGTCAAAATGTGATGAGTTATGAGGCGCCGAGTACGGGCATTAAGAGCTTGGAAGCGCGTGTGGAAACACCGTGGCACACGGAGTAGAGAGAGGAAGCAACATAATTTATTCGAGGTAGCTATCTGGACGCATTATATGCTGTAGCAGAGATTTATCCCCTTAGAAAGGGTAAAACAAGGCGTATAAAGGAGCAAGCAAGGTAGCTAAACAAGGTAAAAAATGGAAATAAGGGAGATGGGCGGAATGCGCGTCTGGAGCGCCTCGCCTCAGTCGACAGAGGCCGAGACCGATCGACGATTATGTGGCTACGGTACCGTGCGCACAGCTGCACAGCAGGTGGCGTCATGCAACTACAAAGTCCCCTAGGGTGTGCGTGATGCAGAGGGCCAGGCGTCCTCTTGGGCGACCGCGACATCTTGCTCCGCAGCCGGCGCGTCATCTGCGGAACCTGGCAGCGCGTCCTGCATCTGACGCCCGTGGCGGGCCTTTCGCCGTCAGCGCACCACTCCGTGTAACCCCACAGCGCAGACCTACATGACCCGCGAATCCGCCCGCAAAGTTAGCTGGCGTGAGCAAGAACGGCTGCGGCAGCTCGGCAACCGCGATCTGATCCCGCTCCCCACCCTCCTCCGCCTCTCCGCCTCACCCCCCACCGCCGCGGCGTCATCGTCCCCGCCGCGCCCCCCGCCAGCTTCCAGCACCCCAGCAAGCGCCTCGTCGAGTGCGAGCGCGTTGCGCAGCTCGCCGGCCGTGGGGCCCTGGCGGCGGCGGGCGTTCTCGGACACGCCGCTGGCGCGGGACTCGGAGTGGGTTGGCGGCAGCGAGGCAGCGGGCACGAAGTCCTCTTTGCTGACTTGGCGGCTGTCTTGGGGGTAGTGCGAGTCTGCGGGGAAGAGGGGAGGGGTGGGGCGATGGGGGTGGTGGGAGCGGGCGCAGCGGCGAGAGCGGCGAGCTGGCTTGGGTTGCTGGGGCTGCTTGGACCGCTTGGGTTGCCTGAGGTGCTTGGGCTGCTTGGATTGCTGGGATTTCTTGGGCTTGCTGCGCTGGCAGTGGAGAGATGTCGGGCTGGGAGAGCCGTAGAGGCTGCCGGGGTCGCTGTCGGGGTCGCTGCCGGGGTCGCTGCCGGGGTCGCTGCCAGCTGAGGTGGTTGGTGGCGCGGATTGCGTGTCTGAGTTGAAGTCGAGACTTGAGGTCGGGCGGGAGACTCTGTTTGAAGGAAACCCGTGTGTTTGTCGCCAGAAAGGGATGAGTGCACGGCCAGGATTGGTCACGCTTGTTGTACTCCCTTTTGAGTGTTCATTGGTTGTAGTGTTTCCTGTAGGCGATGAAGAGCGTGTGTCCGAGGCTTCATTATCTGTTTGATCGGATTGCTCGCTAGCTGTAGTATCCTCTTGAGCTGGAGAAAGGACATTGTCCGAGTCCTGATCATTCCGAGAGGCCGGTTCTTGATTGTCCCAAAGAGCTGCTATATCTGAGAGTATGGAGTCGTAGTCGGAATCGTTGTGAGCCCATGATTCTGGATCAAACGAAGGATGTGCGAATGTCTACACGCTTGCTAGGTGAATTAAACAGCTGAGGGAAAGAAAAATAACACAGTCGGAATATTAGGTAGCTAGTGAGTACGATTGATGGTCTAATGCAACGGCTAAAACGGATTGACTCTAGTAGTAACGAAAACGAGAGAAACAATAATATATGTGGACGATTGAGATGTTCGGAAGAAACAGGTATTGAGGGAGAATGTCTTCGGGAAGTATAGTAGCAATCCTCCATCTTTCCTTCAATAAATGGTTCTAGAAGGAATACTAAGACTTCGGACTAGCAAATGGAGCAGGAGCAGGGAGGGTTATATTCGGAGTAGCTTTTCAAGCCAGGAGAAAGGATGAAGCGGCTTTGAATGAGCATTAACTAGAATAAATGCTTCGAAGCTGTTGAATATAGTCTTTCTAATTGCAGATCAAGAAGTATTCTTGCATCTTCGGCAAATCCTTCGAGATTTCTATGAAGCAGCAATCGGACGTTCTTCGAGATTTAGCATTTTTCAAGATAAGCGTTTTCCGGCAAGAGCTAGGTAGAGATTCTGCACATTCCTGTGCATTCATTGCGTTTGGTGATCGTATGTTCTCTAAAGGGGACTAGGAAATATTCAAAACTGAGATATCCACTGGGCCATCCACCAGCCAGCGAAGGCGATTCCAGCAATTGCTACAAGAATTGCATTGCCCTTCGGGGTCAACGTGAGATATGCTAAGACACCAACAACGAGCTCTTTCCACCTCGCTGCGTCTCTCCGCGATTTCCAATTCTTATTAATTGGGAAGGGAGGGTTGCTACGTAACTCACGAGCTTCTCCAGCTCGGCTAAGAGGTTCAAGCCTGATCGATATTGAGAGCGCGACTGGTTGATGGTCGGAAGTGGGTTGCAAGGGCAATGAAGCGTAAATGTGTGGTTGGAGTTTCGGAGACGAGAGTGGAGGAGGGAGATATAAAATTCTGTCGCACCAGCTAGGATAGCGGTGTTTGGCCCATAGCCAACGAGAAGACTCATCCGCATCGTCACCACCAGAGCGCGATATATTAGAAGCTGTGTTTTCTATCGGTCGCTTATTAGAGTATTTGTAAGTAGGAGGAAATGTAATAGGAAGCTCCTGGAACCCGTGCAAAGTTCGATTGGCTTCCCGCTCTAGGATCAGTTGATCACCTTTTAAGAAATGTGAGAAATGATTTGGAGACAACTCAGATTTGGTGGGCTGGGGAAAGCTATGATATCCTTTCGGGCCTGGTGAGGTGTTGTGAGTCCTGTAGTTGAGATCTCCGGCAAAGAAAACTTGATTCCCAGGAGTGTATAAGCCATTTTGATCTACTGGTGTCTCGGAAGACGAGAACAGAAGAGGCTCCTGATCATCCGCAGACTTGTTTGGTTTTTCATCATTGATAAAGACCAAATTGCGCACGATATTCTCCCAATCCTGGTTACGTCGCTCAACGGCATACTCCATGGGAGCGAGGTGGGCTGCCGCAAAAGTAATATCCAATTCTTCGTCATTCCTGTTCAACGACAATCCAAGTCGTATTCCTACAGCACCCTTGTTTCCCATGTCCCAAAATCCCACACCAGCTCCCGCTGATTGTGTCCATTGTATTCGTTCTGCTAATGCGGGCTTTACAAACAGCATGAGGGCAGTCATTCCTAGGTTCCGGGTAAGAACTTGTTGGTACGAGTCATGTTCGTCGCCGTGGCGGTGAGCTGCAAGCTTGACTGTGACGGCAACACGATTGAAATACGGTGTAAGATAAGAACCGCCTAGGAAAGAGTGGGCGATAGGAGCTACCTCCTGCAGAGATACAGCAATAATGTCAGGGAGAGAGGCATTCTGAGGCAGGGCGTTGAATAGGTGAGGAGCTAGGGTATGTGGATTCACAAGATTACGTGCACAGTTGAAGGTTATAAGATAGATTTCGAAAGAAGCCATGGCGGGAACTGGTATGGCTGATCTGTTGGCCAGCGACAGCTTTTGAAATCTATTGGGAAGTTGCTCGCCAAGACGACACGACACGATGCAGGATGCGTGGCGATGTTGGAAGTGGAGACGCCTAACACAGACGGCGCGAATTAAAAGAGGAGATATTAACACGGAGGTGTCGCGGAAGAGGACTGATCAGTAGGAGGAAGTCCTGAATGTTGCGGATCACCGTTGATCTTCTCTCGGTAAAGCTTCCCCGCGCTGCCGCTAGAGCCCTTGTATGCGGGATGCAGAATATGTGGGGAGCTCCCAGCTTGCAGCTCATTAAGGTCAGGAGGTAGGTTGGCATCAATTCCTCTGCACACGATCTTTTTATTTGCATTCATCTGCGGTAAAAGACGCCTGCGTCTCAGAGCCCCGTTGTTCTGCTGTCTTGCTGTCTTGCGGCTTCTTTAGCGTTTGCAATTGTGCTATCGTGACAAAATCTCTTCAGCTCCTTAGCTGCCAATTGAACCTCACATTGCCACAATGCTCAGGCCGCAGCTCCTACGACAAGCTACGCGCGCGCTTTCTTCCAAGGCGCCGCGCTCCAGTTTTAGGGCGACGCAACCTGCTGTTTCTACTGTTCGAAATTTCTCGCGAACACCGTATCGATTTGACAAAGAACCCTCACGGGGTGACATTGACGCTGCTACCACAGCTGGTGAGCCGGGTGAGTCGGGCGACCACGAAGGTCAATATGCCCGTACAGACAAATCAGTGCGAGTAGAGTATCCCGGGGAAGAAGATCTTCCATCTTCTCGGCCCGTCCAAGGCCGCGGAGGTTTTCATTTCAAGCGAACATTAGCTTCCTTCTCTCTCGAGGACAGGGTAGGTGTAATTACGGGAGGTGCGAGAGGATTAGGATTGGTCATGAGCCAAGCTTTGGTTGCAAGCGGAGCAGATGTTGCTATTGTTGATCTGAACAGTCCGTTGCCCTATTTGCATCTATTTAACATTATTCTAACATGCCACGTAATACAGAGGAGGAAGCTCAAAGGTCCGCCATAGGACTAGTAGAGACATTCAAGGAGGAGAATCCGGGAGCAGACAAGTAGGCTTCAACAGGTTTGCTAGTAGTATATACCCTCACTAACTTCATAACTAGGCTTCCAAAGGTTACTGCGCATTTCGCTGATGTCTCGAGCCCAACTTCGGTCAATCAAGCCGTTACAGAGATCTTGAAGGAACACGGCAAGATTGACAACCTTGTCACTTCTGCAGGGTTCACCGAAAACTATGATGCTATATCATATCCACACGACAGAATGCAGAAGTTATGGGGGGTGAATGTGGATGGTACATACCTTTTTGCAGTGGCAGTGGCAAAGCACCTCATGGAGAGGCAGTCTGCTGGGAGCATTGTGTTCATCGGTAGCATGTCGGGTGCCATTGTCAATGTTCCTCAGCCGCAAGCTCCCTACAACGCTGCCAAAGCGGCAGTTAGGCACTTGGCCGCGAGTTTGGCAGTTGAATGGGCACACGCTGGTATCAGGGTTAACTGCATTAGCCCTGGATACATGCTCACCGCTTTGTAAGTCTAGTGCCTCTAACCCCTCTCATCTTGTCGAAATGCAAGCCGACAACCTATTTAGGACCAAGGAGATTCTCGATGACAACCCAGACCTTCAAAAGAAATGGACCTCCCTTATTCCGCAGGGTAAGATGGGCCGTCCCGAGGATTTGATGGGTGCAGTCACCTTTCTCGCCAGTGATGCAAGCGGTTATGTTACCGTAAGTAGAGTACCTATTCCGTGCAACGCCATTTACTGAAATTATAGGGTGCGGACCTACGTGTTGATGGTGGATACACAATCACTTAGCTATGGTAATGGTCTATTAGGGGAGTTTTACGTCTAAAAGTGGTATTCTTCATTCATTGCATTGCATAGTACCTGCGCGCACATAATACTGACACCGAGGCTATGTGCTAGTTATCTTAACGTTATTTTTGGAGAGCTACGGGCCTAGGGATTTATTTAAATATTAATTACATGTTATATGTTTTCAAATCTCAAATTGCTCAGGAAGCTTGATGCTGATGTTCACGGAGGAATTCTCATGCTATCCCCTTGTATGTTCTATTGCCACATACCGAAGAACTTTGGTAGATGTGCTCGGAGAATATTGTCTGGAGCATTGGAGGCCTAATAAGCCTTCGAATTCCTTTGAGTAACGTTCTGTGTATCGGAGTAGTAATTAGCGCACTTTTACGGAGTACTTCGTCGGGTGGTGGAATGTGCTGGTTGACGCTAGTATTTGAGCAAACCGCGATGCCCCAAGTTATTAACCTAGTCCGTATGATTGTAACCGTTGCTAATACTTTTAAGGGGCATCTTATCCTCTGCGGGGAATATCCTCCTCGAGTGTTGAGGCTGGCATAAGCTTAAAACACTCAGAGAAACAAGCTTTCTTCTCCCGAGGAATCGCCGGGCGAACCCCAAGCATCAAGGCCGTATCCGCGCCCTCAGCCCTACATCAAAGCCCCCTTCAAAGGTACCCCCAAGGAATTTATGGCCTAGAATGAAGTGTAAGCTGCAATGCCTTACTCTAGGTATGCCTTGCTAACTATTGCTCAGCTAGATAACCCTTTTAAAACGCAATGTTTAACCTCTCCAACTTGGTACAGAAGGCGCAGCAGCTCATTGACCCTACTCTGTCTATTACCAGTCCTACTTCCGATCGAAGACCTTCCAAAGCTACCCTCTTTCGACATCAATTCAGACTTCCAGATACTCAATCACCCCTCCAGGAAATCACCGCGGAGCTTACGCTTTCCCCTCACCATAGTACACGAGCTGCAGCAGGAGAAGTTACAGCTGAGAAGGAGCGGGACCGGCCCCAAGGGAACCATTATGTGGGGAAGCTACACCTCAGTGAACAGTTCCTCTGTTTCTCGACCCAGGGGTCAAGTTTCCTGAGCACAGCTAGCTTAAGTGCCTCTAGCACCTTTACAGGACAGACGCATGGAGCGGGTCCAGCTGGAAATGGCTTCACTCTACCATTATGTGCAATACGGAGGGTTGAGCGGTTGCATAGCCAGAGCTACATGTTCGCCTTAGCTATAACCACATGGAATGGGGTCACTGATACAAAATCGAAACAAACTGGCAATGCTGGTGGCCAGAAGCTCACGATACAACTTGCTGGCAGCCGTATAGCATGTGAAAGATTCTGCGATGGTCTGAAAAAGGGCCTTCGAGAAGGTGTTAGGGAAGTGGAGAACCTTCGAGCTGTCGTATCTGAATGCTACTCTGAATATCTTCTTTCCGACGATGGAGCTGATAAGAGGGGCGCCAAAAATGAACAATTTAAGGTCAAAGAACACCCTGATACCGGGCTAGGCATGGTTTTCAAATACCCTGGTAACGCTCGGAAGCTGCGGGATGCTACGAAGATCCGACTGTGGCGCGAATACTTACGAGGTATGAGGCCTACCTAGATAGATGACTATACCTACGAAATGTGTTGATTTATATTAGAGAACGGCCGAAACGCAACACTTATACGACAGCCCACATTCCACAAGCTTATTCGTGTCGGTCTTCCGAACCGTCTTCGAGGAGAGATATGGGAATTAACTTCAGGATCCTTTTCCTTACGTCTTCAGAACCCGAAGCTGTACACTCAAACCCTTGCAAAGTATTCCGGACAAGAGTCTCTAGCAATAGATGAGATTGAAAAAGATCTTAACAGGAGTTTACCGGAATATCCCGGATTCCAAAGCGAAGAGGGAATTGGTCGATTACGCCGTGTATTGACCGCTTACAGTTGGACGAATGAAGAAGTGGGATACTGTCAAGCAATGAACATCGTCGTAGCGGCGCTGTTAATGTATGTATATCGCTTATCCAATTGTGCAGCATGTACTGAGCAGAATAGATATATGTCCGAATCTCAAGCATTCTTCCTTTTATCGGTATTGTGCGATCGACTTCTTCCAGGATACTACTCAACAACCATGTACGGGACATTGCTGGATCAGCGCGTGTTTGAGTCACTTGTTGAGAAGACAATGCCGATTCTTTGGGATCACCTTGTTAAATCTGACGTTCAGCTATCTGTTGTATCTCTCCCATGGTTTCTTTCTCTTTATATCAACTCCATGCCTCTCATATTTGCATTCCGCGTTCTGGATGTTTTCTTCCTCGAAGGTCCTAAGGTTCTATTCCAAATCGGTTTGGCCATCTTACGAATCAATGGAGAGGAGTTGCTTGACGCAACCGATGACGGAACCTTCATCTCTGTCTTGAAATCATACTTTTCCCGATTAGACGAATCTGCACACCCGAAATCAGAGAACCCAAAACTGCGGGCGGTTACGAGGTTCCAGGAGCTTATGGTTGTAGCATTCAAAGAATTTGCCAGTATAACTCAGAATACGATATCCGAGCAGCGCTCCAAGCACAAAGATGCTGTATTGGAGAACATTGAGAGTTTTGCGAAACGTACGTCGATCCGTAACCTTGGACCTGAGAGCAAGCGGTTAAGCGTGAACGATCTGGGATTCCTTTATGATCGATTTTATGGAGTTTTATATGAACGACAACAACGAGCTCAGATAATGCAGCATGAAGCCGAAAGAAAAGCCAAGGCTGGAAGGACCAAGGTTACTGAGATCGTTACCGGTATCGCAGGGAATACTGCAGTTGAGATGGGAAGAGTTGCTCTAGGGCCAAGTCCAACACAGATGGATTATGATGCGTTTCGGGAGTTCTTAGCTGGTAAGTGACTTTACTTCCACACCTCAATTCCAAGGTTCTTTCGTTTTCCAATCATTAGAACCTCCATTTAAATCATTCACCTGAGCTGCACTGATAGGTTCTATTATAGGAATTGCGAAGTGGGCTGTTACGGACTCACCGAGCCCACCACTGGAGGCAAACGGCGATAAACCAAATCACTCATATTTCGGAAATAGTGTAAGAGGTCGGAGTGTATCAATATCGCCCTGGGGTTCCGGTCCAGAACCTGCAAATCATGAGTTCATGGGCCGGCTCTTCCGCCGTTGGGATACTAACATGAACGATTCCTTGAGTCTCCAAAACGTCGTCACCGGCTTCGCTCAAGTAAAGGGCACGAAAGACATCATGTCGAACATTAGCTACTTTTTCGAGCTTTACGATGACAATGGCGATGGCAGAGTTGATAGGGAGGGTATCTTGAGGATTTCAGAGGCCTTGCTCTTCCTCTCTCGCCGTGGATTCGAGGGCACGCTATCACCCGCCGCATCAATTTCAGATTTCCAATCCGGAGGCTCTCCCGAGCGCTGCGAAAACCGAGACGAGCAGTTCCTTAGCAGCATCTCCGCCTTTATACGCCGTTGCTTCGAGTATGCCGACCCCGACCACGCCATTAACCAAGCAAACCAAGCGCATTCAGAAACCTCAGAGGCCACAGAGGCCGTCGACAACTTCAGCATCGGCGACGACGACGAAGAGGACCTCCTCGACCTCACCGACCCTAGCTCCCCCAAACCCAAATCCTCGCCCCCTAACCTCAACACCAACCCCCCCCTCTCGCCCTCCTCCACCAACCTGCTGTCCCCCGTCAAGGAAAAAGCCCAAGCGGCCAACCTCGCCCTGGACCCAAACAACCCGCTCTACATCACGCTCCCAACGTTCCGCATGGTCATCCTCGCCGACGAGGTCCTCGAGCTCTTCTTCGAATCCGGCTTCGGCTCCTCCTTCCGCCTCGCCGACGCCCCGCTCCCCTCGCACGTCTCCTCCTCGAACCTAACTACCTTCTCCAATGCCGGCCGCGCCGGCACGCCTGGCGCCGCGCTGGCGGGTGTGGGCGCGAGCGTCGGCGGCGCGGGCGCGGGCGTTGTGCCGCCAGGTAAGGGGCTGCGCGGTATGTTAGATAATATCGTGAGTGATGGCATGCGTGTGGCGGCGGAGGTGAAGCGGCGTATGGATGAGGCACAGCGTGAGTTGGACCGCGAGGCGAGGCAGGGGAGGGAGGAGGACGAGGAGGAGGGCGAGGAGGCGAGTGGGAGGGACCGCGAACTGTTGGAGGGGGCGGAGACGGCGGATGTGGAGGTTGGGAGGGGCGTTGGTGGGGAGTTGCTTGGAGTCCCCGCTAAGAAGCCGGCGAATGGGCTTGGGAATGGAACTGAGGGGCGACAGAGGAGCGTTAGTGAGGCTAGTCGGAAGGTGGTGGAGTTTGAGCGGTAGTGACGGGGGATGTGGAGGCGGATGGGGTGGATGGCATAGTGGGATGGCACCGGACGGAGTGGTTGGGCGCGTTTGCTCACGGTGTTTCTTGGATTGTGGGGTTGGCTTTTGGTTAGGAAGTTTAAGATAACGCTGTTTTTTGAGGATTTGTGGCATCGGATTGTGTAGTCTTCCAAGCAAGGATTATTCCAAAATGGCAAAAATAAGCGTGTCCGAGCTTACACAAATGCTTAATAAAGACAATCAACGGGTTTCTACTAGTGAAGATCTCTTTAGGCAAATTGCAGAGCATTGCAGCTGTACAGGCCTCACTATTGAAACGTGGGGTGAGGTATGCATTAGGGATAGGCAGTAGGTTGCTAGATCTGTGTCAGGGACTAAGAGAGAGGCTTGTATTAACGGAAGGAAGAGGTGCGGGCGTACGTCTACGGTAGAAGAGGTGGTGGAGGGTCGGCATGTAGACAAGGCAAACATGAGGGGCAAAAGGAGAGGTGAAACCGTGACATATCACACCAGCCTTCAGATAATAGGAAAAATTAGCTAAACAAGCCTACGTAACGTTTACTAAGCAAAGCGAACGTAACGGGCACCAAGCAAAGTAAATAACCAAGTAAAAGAGGTGAAAGCCTAAAGGAGTGAAAGTATAGAATGCAACTATATGCAGACTAACAAAGACTCCCACAGTTGTCCCACCCATCTAACGGACCATCTTATCAAGAAAGATAATAATCCTGTGCTGCGTGTGGAATCCTACCAAGTGCCGTGACCCTATAGCAAGCTAGGTCAGAAATTTGTCCAGGTTGATTGAATAGAGGCTAAACTCACCACTACCACCATTGCGCAATGTCCAAGCCACGCCATAATCGACCACGCCATTCCAACCACACGTGAGAAGAGCGAGAGGATTGTGGAGATTGCGAAGATAACAGCCGCTAGACTGAAGTACCTCAACAGAGCTGCGATGTTCTCGCCAACAAATGGACGGAGCATTATATCCAGAATTGAGAGAAGAGCGTGAATTGCTTGACCTATATGTTAGAAACTAACGGCAAGTTTATGAGTGGTAAGAACTGCATGGACAATACCTTCTCCAAGATTCTCAAGCTGTGCGACGGCTGTACTAGGAAGGATCTCTTGTGCGAAGCTGTATACGACATCAAATGCGGACTGGAAGCCTAGGGGTAAGCATACCACTCAGCCAACACCTCACTTCAACATCCGCACCACTTCACAATGCTGCTACTACCACCTCCTCTCCCATCTCCACATCCACACTTGTCGTTTCCTTCGCAACGAACCGAATTTCCCTTGCCCGTTCCGCTAAGAGCGCCCTCCGCCCCTCACTATTCCTCACAACCTCCTCCTCCCTCCCCCCTCTTCCTTCTTCGTCTTCCTCACAGAAACTCTTCTGCGCAACCGCGCTCATACGCCGCCAGAACATCTCACCCTCGATAATCTCCCTAGTCCTACTCGCCCCACTAACCCGCGCCGCACGCACCGGGAGCGTACGAGCGCGACTAAGCGATGGAAGGGGAGCAGGAGCAGGAACAGCAGCAGGAGCAGGGGCCACCATCTTAGCGGGCGGCGTCTTCGGCGTGCCGGCCAGAGTCGCAGCCCTTGGCGTCGCAGCCCTACCCGCCGCCGTCTTCGCCGCTTTAGGCGCGCGGCGCAGCGCGTCGTACAGGATGATTCCCGGACCCGTAGGGCTCGCAGGGCGCTTCGCGCTCGGAGACGGGGTGTGTGGGCACGGAGTGAGGGGCGCTGAGGGCGCGGGAGAGACGTCCGATATTAAGGGGCTGGGGGGCTGTGTGGATGGCGTGGGCGCGGGCGTGGGGTGGTGCGGCAGGAGTGGCGGGCCGGAGTGCTGCTTGAAAGCCTGTAGCAGGCGCGCGGGGACACGCGGGGTGCGCGGTGTTAGCGGGGGTGCGAGTGTGGGCGCGGGCGCTGGAGTTATGACCCCGATGTCCAAGTCTGAGTCCTGCAGATTGAGGGCCACGGGCGTGCGTGTGGGTGAGGTTGCGGTGGGAGGGGTCTGCGGTGGTGCGTGTGGGTGAATGTGCGGTAGGGCGAGGAGGGTTGCGAGAAGGGCGGATTCGGTGGCGTGCGCTTTTTGGAGGTGCTTGACCTCGAGAGCTCGGTGGTGGGCTTGCAGTGCGGTTTGTTCGTCTAGGTGGCGCTTTCTCATTGCTTCGAGCTCGGCCAGAAGCTGCGCGGCGGACCGGGCGGCCATATTGGTTGGTGTTGAGCTTTGAGGAGGTTGGATAGAGTTGAAGGTGGGCGAAGAAAGACAAGATGGTTGGGCATTTTGGTTAAGTGAATGAGTAGACGGCTTTAAAGCGAGGTGAATGCTAGTATAAAAGTTATAAGTTGAAATAGAAGTAAATGAGTGAAGAGATACAAGATATATCGGTAGTGAATTTGACGTGAATAAATGTTGGATTTGACAAGAGGGACGATGGTGGAGAAGAGAGGCTTAATGGCTTAGAATTGATTCCTTCTATTTTCACTTCTTCCAGAGCAAACTGGATAGCCGGCCATGTATTCTCCGAGTTTGACGGAGGGCTATAATTTGACAGAGACAACAATAAAGTGCACCCACCCCTCGAAACGTAGTCCAGATGAGTGATCTCCGTACCCATTCCATGCATACTTCTAGGATTTGTCACAATATCATACACATAAGAACACCAATGCTCCATGAAAAACCCAATAGATCCTCAGAAACCTGGCGGGTTAAGTCGCTGGGATACTCTCGTCCACTTTGGCAGTTCTGCAGAGAAAAGTCAGTCTTCCCTACCAAGTATCGACCCGAATTAAAGGTCAACTCACTATGTATGCCCTTCCTATATCGCTTAACCTTCCTATCAAACACCGTATATTTATCCTTCGGTAGCATCTCCTCCTCTGTCGGCATTTCCTTCTTCCAGCGCTCGAGCTGTTTCGTGGAGAGACCTTTCTTAGCCAGCGCCGTGTCAAGGGTTGAGATTACACTATCGACGGCCCGTAAGCGAGCTCGATGCCGCGCCTTTTGGTGACGGGAGAGACGCCAGGGGATTTTCCTATATCATCTAACATTGGCTTTCATGTCTGACCTAGAGACAACAAATGGTGAACGTAATAGCCAACAGTGAAGGAAAGGAGAAGGTTCAATTGACGGCGATTCCGCTTTAACTCTGGGAGTAAACTTACCATAATAGACCGCCAGATAGTGGCTGGGTGAGACGGAAAGGACCAAACATAGTGTTTGATGTAGAATTGGGAAATGGATGTCTTCCTACTCGCAGAAAGCTTCAAGTGAGGTCGATTGAAGATTCGATGTCCAGGCGGTCTAGAGCGGCAATTCGGCGAGTAACCCCTGCCTGAAGCAACCCAACCTAATAGAAATCCATCTACAACTTCGCAGGGAACTCTCCAGCCCCCCAACTCAACCCAGGACTCTCATTATATCTTCTAACCACCCTACCAAATTTACCCTACGGCTAGCCCACAACCACAATGTCCTACTACTTCGCTATAATCGGCACAAAAGACAACCCGCTCTTCGAGCACGAATTCGGGACTTCAAAACAAGGCGGTGACGGCATCGCACGCTTCCACACCGAATCGCGGCACCTGAACCAATTCATCGTGCACAGCAGCCTCGACATCGTCGAAGAGATCCAATGGTCCCCGACAACCCCGACCTCCGGCGGCGCGCCCATGTACCTCAAACACATCGACCGCTTCCAGGGCTCCTACATCTCGTGCTTCCTGACCGCCGGCAACGTCAAGTTCCTGCTGCTAACGGCGCCGAGCGCGGCCGCGCCGGGCAGGGCGAGCGGCGGCCTGGCGGCCAGGGGCGGGTTGGCGGCGAGCTATAACCCCACGGCGCCGGCGACGGAGGAGGCGGTTAAGAATTTCTTTGTCGATGTCTACGATGCGTGGGTTAAGACGATCATGAATCCGTTTTATCTGCTCAATCAGCGCGTCACGAGCCCGGTGTTTCGGCAGCGGGTGGCGGGGGCTGCGAAGAAGTATTTGTGACATGGGGGGAAAGGTAGCGGCGGCATTTAAACTGTTCTGGGAATCCAAATCCTGGAGTGTCACAGCGTGCGAGAGCATGCCGTTTTGCGAGCCTGCGATGCAGAGGTGTTGATGCCAATTATTCCAACACTTTAGGCTAGAAGCTGGCGTGGGGTAAAGGGCTTTAGAATGAGGGTTCAGAGGACAGTAGACGGGCTTTGGGACTGCAAGAGGGTGGGTGATTTTGCCAGTGCGCCCACAAAAGAAGCTAAACACCTTCCCGCAAGCTCAACAAACTAGACTCCCAACTGGAGCGGGATATGAAGGCACGGAGTCATGAGAAGCAAGAACCTCACAATTATATGAAGGTACCTATCAGATAAACGTATAAGTATTGGTGAGAGTCTGGATTGATGTAAGAACTAATACATGCTATTTTTGCATCTGAGGAGAAGGAAAGGAAAGGGGATATATCCGTCTAGGGACAGCGCTCCTGTAAAAGCGAGCACAAGCAACAATAAACATAAAAGACCACCCAACCCCTCAGCGCCATCAAGTGACTGATTTGTCCCCCCATCCATCAGCAGCCCTGGATCTCCATCCCATGCTATTTCAACCCAGTTCAGCCCAAACTCCTCTCGACCCCTTAAAGAAATCCAACTTCCGATCATGTTCGCACGTTTTCCGAAATCCGCCTCGGTACAGCTCCAGGCCTCTTCTCGCCAAAATTATGTAGCCGCTCTCCAATCAGATACACCTCATCCCGCACCACCATCCTCCACCTTCCCACCACGCCAATCGCCTCGCGCACAACCCACACCCAGCCCACACACGCCGCGACGACTGGGTAGCTGAAGCGCCAGACCTGGCTCTTGATGGCCTCGCTAGCACCAGCCCACAGCGTGCGATTCAGGCCCCAGGCCAGCGCACTGGGGACGAGGATCGCGACGCCGAAGACGACGAGGACGGGCAGGATGAAGCAGCGGGTGGCGAGGCGCGCGTTGGGGTTCGCGTAGCCGTCGCGGATCACGGCAGCGAAGGCGCGCGCGGGCCGGCTATTGCGGTTCGAGAAAATGAGGCGCGCCGCGAGGCGCGCGTACAGGAATCCTAGCGTCCAGTCTTGGATCAGGTGCACGACGTGCGGCTCGTGCGGGCCCAGGTAGGCGTGCAGTGGGATTAGGATGTAGAGCTCGAGTAGCAGCGCGAAGAGAATTGGGAGGAGCAGTATTAGCGAGGTGTAAACGTAGGCGATCTTGAGGATGCGACAGGTGAATTTGGTAATGGTGGAGGCGACGGTGCGGAGGGTAGTTAGGGCCGAAGGGAGAGGGTAGCGAATATGTGCTAAGAGAGGTCGCATGTGCATGGCTGCGTAGAAGATGCCGCCAAGGGTGTAGATTCCGAGCGAGAAGGCGTATATGTCGTTCATGCGGACGTCTTGGGGTATGAAGAAGGAGAAGATGTAGCGGCCAAAGAGGAGCGGGACGATGGTGACGCCAACGCCGGTTGCGGCAGCGAAGACCCAGATCGTGAGGACGAAGAGAGCAATACGGACGCGGAACCACGGCGGAATGTATACAATGGTCACCATATCAGAATTTCGCGAGTGCACACCGCCTTCTTCAGGCTTGCCGTCCATACGATTGTTGAATTGATCAACTGCCACAAACACAGGGTCACCTTTGGGAATGCGGACTTGGTCTGAGGCTGGGGCGCGAACATATCTGCCGTCGAAGAGAAAATAAACTTCAGTGTCACGATCTTCAGCCAGCAGCTTTCGATCTTCGCCGATAATAGGTTTTTCCACATCACCCTTTTCGCCGGCAAACCAACTCGACCAACTTCGTCGGACGTGGTGGCCTTCCTCGTCCTCAGCTTTCTCGCCGAAGAGGAAGTTTGAAAGGCGTAGGAGGCGGGCACAGCTCTTGAACCACCATTGATACATCTTGTGAAGACCGTCACTTGGTTTAAAGACCTTGATGACGATAGGGGTGAGGAAATTGTAGAAGAGAAGATCGAGAGGGAACTCCAAAGCTGGTGTATGAGAAGACCAATGAATTGGGAGGACACCTGTAAAGAAGTAGTTAAGACCCCATACGACACCACCCAAGCATATTATTACCAAGGCTCCATAAACGAGTGCGCTAAAAGCGATTTTCCGCAACTGTGTGGTGACATTCCGTTCTAGGACATCACGAACAGGGTGGAAGGTTGGGTCATCAGGATCGCGAATGAAATAGAGAACACCGCTTCGCATGATCTTGCGGCACATCGACACAAAGAGTGCGAAATGGAACATGTAACATGTGCCAACAAACCAATGTACGAAGCCGGACGTCCAAGGCGATCTGGTGGTGAACATGTATCTCGAATAGAGGCTAGCATTCTCGAAAAGGGGCAATAGCGCAACATCCAAGAGCAAGCCGCAGTATAGAGGGAAGGCGATCATCTCAATACTAATGATCAAGATAACCTTAAGTACACCGCCAGCCTGCTGCAGGACATCTGCGATAATGCCTTCGACTTTCCGCCCTTGTTGCGATGAGCTGATTGGAGCAGCTCTCTTTAGATATAGAGCACCGGCAACCGCAAAAAAGGCGTAGCCGGCAAAAATAGCAATGAGTCGGTCTGTTGCGGTCCATTGCTCAAAGCTCACATAGGCGGATGTGACATTGTGGCCTAAGTCGAGGGTGATTTTGTAAGGCCTTGTTTTGAATAGGGCTGAAGCGGCTGCTTGCGTTTTATTGAGTGCAAACCCTGAAACAAATTGGATTGCTGCAGGAACCTGGCGAACAATCTCGATAGGTGCTCCAGAGGTAGCGTTGGCAATATTATCGTACCATCCAACGATGGCATTTCCGGTGGAGTTGAAGGCCTCAGATGTTGTGTTTTGAATAGTACGCAGCGCAGCATGAGAACTAATGGACAGGCGGAAATAATCTGGGCTCGAAAATGTGGTTGACTCGATAAATAGCCTCGCGATACGATCCATGGCATTTTCGGCCACTGTTTGGGCTGGAGCAGCTATGAAGTCTGCGGGCTTGTTCACAGCGTTAGAGAACCAGCCCAAGGTAAATGGAAGAACTGCCCAGCGAATAAGCTGAACTGCCCAATACACAATGCTAGCGCTGATGCACAAAGAGGCATCCACAATGAGGTCGGCGAAAGTAGCTATGAATTGCAGAGGAAGTTTGACAAACAGCGCTATGGGGCTTCCCATGAAGAGCAAGACGACCTTGCCCCAAAGATATGGGAACCAGACGGCACATGCCAGTGTTGCAGAGATTAGAACAGCACTGAACATGGCATTTTGGAAAAGTCCTGTTATTGGTCCTTGCATGCCTATTAGTTCGAGGATTCCTTCCAAATCCTCAGCGTCCTCAATCGCTTCCTGCTCGTTAAGATCGATTCCAGCTTGAGCAGCCGCAGCCGCAACTTCGGGGTCCTGAGCGGGAGCATTTGCCGGTTCTCGGGGACCGTTACGGGCTTGTCCCCCGAACGGTACGAAGGGGGCTTCATCTGCCATATTTTGAACAACATGTTCATCGTTGTCACCATCCTCAGCATTTTGGGGCGCGACAGGTGCGACATCTCCCCATAGCCAGTCAATTATTCGTTCTATGAACCCCGGATGAGGCCGTCGAGCCTCTCTCGCCGGCTGGGCTTCAACAGGAATAGCCCGTTCAGTTTGCTGCACCAGGTCATCTTCAGGGAAAACAATAGATGCCTCGGAATCTGAAAGATCTAGAGACTCTATATCTGCAGCAGTCTCGGAAGGATCAGCAGGCTCGTCTGTTGGATTTACCATCAAGCTGTCGTGCTCGGAAGAAGCAAGGTCGGGCAAGAATGAGGGCCCCGCGGAAGCGACTTCACGCAACTGCTCGCTGCTCTCGTTTACAGTTTTTGCTTTGCCTTTACCTTTCGGTGTTTCCTCATCACCTATCATGTCGGCTTTGTTATTGTCCTCCATAATAATATCGGGAACCTGCTGCCAACTCTCACTGCTGTGTTCACTGTCGTGTTCTACGTCTTGAGCGTAGCCCCGGTTGTTGTTCTGCTCGCCACTTGGTTGGTCTTCTGGATTGTTCCATGCCTCGAAAACATTTTCTTCGCCGTCACGACTCTCCTGACTGATACCTGGAACTTCACCAAAGGTGCCATTTGGTGAGGGCAAGGACCAAGGGTTGCTCTCTTCGAGGTTTCGACGAATCTCAGTTGCGATGAAAGAGCGCTCTCGAGCAGGCATATTAGGACGGTGTTGTGCGCCCAAGCTTTCTGGAACCTCGATTGGCTCAAAAGAGCTAGAACGTTCCGGATATTGGTTTAGTTGATTAGCAGCAGAGCTTTCGGAGGGACTACCGCCATCGAACTCATTCGTTTCCCGTCTCTGCTTCTCTTTATCTGATCTCTTTCTCTTCCTCGAGCCAATTGATTCATCATCTGACGAATTATGCACATCTAAGTTCATCTCGTCGTATACTTTCTTGAGTGTTTGCTTCAATTTGGTCGACTCCTCATCCGGCATATTCTCGACCATGCCAACAAGATCTTCAAGTGTACCTTCTTGCATTACGCGCCGTATATCTTCCGGAAGATCTTCGCTCGTCTGCCATGACTGCCAAACAGCATGACGCTGTCTTCGAATAGAAGAGCGGCGGCGGGGTGCGAGATGCGATCGAATTTCTGGAGAATCATCTGCGTCACCTGCCCCTGCTCCTGGTAAGTCTTGAGCCTCTAGCACTTCATCCGCGTCGCCCGCATTTTCTTCCAAGTCTTGATGACCCCGGGTGTCCATAAGCTCAGCGGCCTGCTCAACTGGGTCTGGAGCTGCGTTTTGTCTAGCATTCTGCTCCTCTGCAGCGCGTGCTCCTGCATTGTCCGCATCGAGCGCGGCCATGTTAATGACGGGTTGCTGTTGAACAACCCACTCACGGATAAGGAAAATTAGAATGAAAGCAATCACAACCAGGAGTGTGATAATTTGGCCCTCGAGAACATCGAGAACGAAACGATTTGCGGTAGACGAATTGAACCATTTGAAAAAGCCAATATCAGAAAGTAGCGAAGGGTTTCTATACGACTGATCGACAGTAGTACTATTCGCGGTGTCGTTCATACCGGATCCATGTGAATACTCGTTATTAGAAGGTGAAATGCCGAAGAAAAACCTTTTGACCAAACCCCACGCAGTAGATTCGCCGCCGCTCGCATTCAGGGCCCGAGCGATTGGCGTGAATGTAGGGATAGTGATGTTTATGTAGACTGTAGAGTTGACGGTCCGGGCAGCATCGATTGCGGACTTTATAATTTCCATATTAGTGGCCTGCGATGGCGTGGGTTGTGGCTCTCGTCCAGTGTTGTCCGCATACAAATCGCGGGTCCAGCCTCCATCACCTACCCAAAAAAGGCTTCGCCATACCACACGCATGCACCATGGTAGTAGCACCAACCAGACTGACGTAACCAGTAACCCACGACACCATGTTATAAAATGTGTCAGAATATGTATGATAGCTCGTCGAAAGAATACGGTCGTCGGCAGGCGTTGCGGCATGTGCGGATGGTACAGCTTGGTAAAGCGGAATGGGGTTTTGCACAGCTCGCAATATTTCTTCTGCGAATGTGACAACCATTCCATCAGACATTCCTGATGCACAAACTTGATGCTACCACTACATTTACAGGGGTAGAATAGTGGTTCGTCGGTAGTGCCTTCGCCGCGACAAATTCGACAAGTATCAGCTTCATCAAAAGCTCTATCGTGTTCTTTTCTGGTGTTCGTTGCATAGGCAGGATCGTTCATAAGATCCGGGGCGGAAACGGTTTCGGTGTGGGATTGCCCAGCGCTGTCCATGATTGCGGCCTTGAATATCAGTCCTCTATGACGTGTTGGGGGAGCAGAGGGCGCTGCAGAGACTGAGAATTAGAGAGTGTGGTGATGTAATGTTATGAATGACCGATGCGAGCCGTGAAGCCGCCAATAGAGTAAATTCAAGTTATCATCGGAAGAGTAGCGGAAGACAAAGCGTCTAGGACACGGGGTAGGAGTGTCGCAAGACAAAGAGGAGGCGGCGATTAGAGTCGGCGGAAAGACCGCGACAGGCGGGAGGGAGAATGGAAGATAGTCGTCAGGTAGATGGTGGTATGAAGCAAGTGGTAGGAAGCGGTGTATAGGTGGAGTGGAGTTGAGGATAATTTAAGAAAGCGTTTTGATGTCGATAGCGGAATATTGGTGATGGGTCTAAGCCTGGCCGCCTTCACATGTTGGCCCTGCATTTCCCCAGAGCCAGCAAGCGGGACATTTCGTCGATAACTAGTCCCGTTATCACGACACACGATTGACCAAGTAGTTAGATTGTTTATAGCACTTTAGACAATTTCAGTTCAGAGTGTTAAAAATCGTAGTGAAGATAATAAACGCCACTTGCGACGGCCCAGTGCTGTCATGTAGAGGCGCTTGAGGCCAGCCCTAGAACACAAAGAGCATCGCCTTGGCACTAATACATGGCAGGCAGGACATCTTTCTTTCCTTCGCCCTCCATATTAAATGTGAAACACTTCAAATTACTCATTTTCATTCTTCAGCACTGCAGCCTTAGCGCCACCCACATGCGACATCTTTGCTACAGCTTATTTCAATCTCCGGCACATGCGAACACTAGGTGCAGATGGCTGGTGCGATGACTTCATGGGTGTGAGCTCGCTTGAAGCTAGTGCATCAAACCTGCCCGTCAACCTGTCAACACCATCACATCTCCTCTCCATTCTCTCTGCAATATTGGCATTGAGGCAGGCCTCGTGAGTCTATCCCCTTACCTCCTGTCACCAAATCCTGACAATTTTCCACTACAGAGGCTCCGCGGACTTTTCCTTAACCCTCCCTCCCGACTTGGACCAAATTCTACACGCGATCCGGACAGAGTTACAGTCAGACAGTTCTGGATAGCTGCCCAACACTCTTTCGGTTGCCCTGTAATGGTTTCCCAAATGAATGGGAGGGCGAAAAAGCCAAAGAAGACGGAGCCAAACGGTCATGCCGATACCAAAATGAACGGACAAATTTCCCGTCCAGTAAAGCCAGTGAAGCTAGTGAAGCCATTTAAGCCACGAAGAAGCATGATACAAAGCTTTTTCAGCATTAGCGCTAGGTATCTTGGACCCCTCTCCGGCCAGTAACCCTGATGCCTTTGTCTAATTGTTGATTCTAGAGCTGTACTGTGGTCTCTCTTAATAACCGTAATATTCTGGTGTCCGTCCTCCATCTTCGACTTATCAGAAGACTCTCCCCGAGTCTGCAAACCATACCTAAACGCTCGGTCATATGCAGCTCCATATGTAGACCCGTACTATAAGACTTTTCTTGCTCCACAAGTGGACAAGATTCGTCCTTACGTCAATAGCTTCAACGAAAAAATATACACACCTGTGGCGGCTTTTACGAAAGAACAATACGATGCATATGGAGCTCAACGCGTTGAGCAAGCTCAAGAGTATGTTCGGAATGAGTGGAATAAGGCGATTCGGCCACAGCTAGACGTCGTGCAAGCGAAAGCGAAAGCTCAATACGATCAGTATCTTGCTCCCCAAATCCAACAAGCTTCTGATGTTGTCGTTCCATATTATGAAAAGACTAAAGCTAGTTCTTTGGATAAATATCAGAACACACTCTTCCCAGCTTACCAAGCTGCTCTACCTTATGCCCAGAAGGGTTATGCCCAAGGTCATCACATTACCGCGCACATCATCTTCCCATTTGTTAGATCCGTAAAAGATTCATCCTTCGTTTTTCTATCACGGACGCTCTGGCCGCAAGTGCGAATACTCTATGGCGACAATGTTGAGCCCCAACTGGTGAGAATCGGGGAAAGGCTGGGCAGGTATAAAGATGGAAAGAAGCTAGAAGCAGCCACAGATTCCGTCGATGTGTAAGTTACAGCGCGTTTTACTACATTTAAAGTCTTCTGACTTTGCCTAGATCTTCAAGCATCGAATCGGCCTCGTCCAAATTCTCGTCAGTTTCGTCAGTAGCTAGTATAGCAACACAATCAAGTGATAGTGTAAATACAGCCGCACCAGCTCAACCAGAAGCAACCTGGGATGACTCTGAGCTGCGGGAAAGGATCAAGAATGATCTTAGAACTTGGCAAGGAAAGTTCGCCGCGGCCGCTGACAAGGGATCTGAAGACTTGGATGAACGCGTCAAAGAGATCGCCAACCGTCAAATTGATAGCCAAGCACATGGAGTCGGCAAAGCATTGCTCGCCCAGCTTGAAGAGACCTCCAAGTCCAGCATTGACGGATTGAAGTCAACCATTAAGCAAACAGTAAAGAATATTCCGGAAGATGTAACAAAAGACCAGCTTGAATCTGCTTACGAGAAACTCGTCGCAGCTACTCGTACGGCTGGTATGACCATCAGAGAAAAAGCCCAAGCTGTAAGATCATGGAAGCAAACGTACGACGAAGAAACAGATTACTTGGTAAAATCTGCAGTAGAATCGACTGTTGCAGTCCTCGACAATATCCAGGATCTTGGCTTACAAGAAGTCGGCATGCGATGGGCATGGATGGAAGGTGTGACGTACAAAGACTGGGCCAAATATCACGAACTCCGACATACGTTCGAAGAATGGCGTAGTGAGGTCGAAGAAGTTGGTGCCAAGCATAATGGCTTACACAAAGCCCACGAAGAAGGCGACAAGGTTGAGGATAAGGCCATGGCCATCGCTGGAGAGGCTGCGAAAGAGCTTGCCAGACTCAAAGACGTTGCAAAGTGGAAGCTCTGGGCTGGCGATTCAACAGGCGACTTCAGCAACAAAAAGGTACCCACTAGAGCATTCAAAACTGCTCAAGTTGTTATGGAAAATGTGGAAGAGGCAGCATCAAAGGTATCCGAGTCAATATTGGGTTCTGAAACTCCTGCAACGGAAAGCGCAGCATCTGCTGTGAAAGACAAGATTGAGGAGGTGTCTTCCAAGTTGTCCGGGCCAATCATTGGCACCGGTCCCAATGCTGCCCAGAAAGCGGCGACCGCCATCTCAGAAGCTGCCATTGGTTCACAGGCAACCACTGACAGTATATCGTCAGTTGCGAGCTCCAAAATCAATGATGCGTCCTCTGCTGGCCAAAGTGTCGTCTCGGCTGCAAAGCATAGGAAAGATCAAGTCAAGGAGGATATCGTCGGCACTCCTGCGCCACCGCACGAGTCAGTACTATCTGAAGCATCGTCCAGTCTAAAGTCCATGGCCTCGGCTGCTACTGGGGCTCCGAAAAAGGCCTGGGGTGGCGCCATGGCTCAGAAAGTGGAGGCCAAGCAAATCATTTACGATGATATCATTGATGATTCTGACGACATGAGCTACTCTGAGAAGATCAAAAGCGCTGTGAGCGAAGCCGGCGACCGCGCTGCACAATTGACCAAGGCAATCAGCGAGGCACTGCTCAATCCAACAAGCACGCAAGGTACCGCGGAATCCGTAACATCCCTGGCAAGTGAACAATACGAAAGGGCCCTGTCAGCAGCCTCCAGTGTGCTTTACGGAACAGAGCAAGGCACAGTGGAGAGCATGGCTAGCATAGCTTCTGACAAGTATGCTCAAGCCGTCACAGCGTCAGTAACTATCTATTGACATGACATGAATATTTTGGCTGATTAAGGTTCAGTGCCTCATATGCCATCTATGGCACTCCAACTCCAGTTTCGGAATCAATGCGAGCAGAGGCTAGCTCCCGATATGCTGATGCAGTAAGTCTGGCTCAAGAGCAGTATTCAATCGCCAAAGCCCGCATTTCAAAGATGGTGTCGGGAACTCCAAAGCCTGTGCATGAAGAGATGTTCTCCTCCATCGAAAAAGCTTACTCTGGATCACTGTCGGCCGCAAGCGAGAAATGGCAAGCTGCTCTTCAATACACCAACACCATCAAGAGCTATGCGTCAGGCCCAACTCAAGGCGTCTTAGAATCAATTTCTTCCATTGCTGCTTCACGGCTCTCTAAAGGTCTAAGTCTTGCATCTGCGCAGTACACCAGTGCCAAGATCGCTGTTGGTGCTCAACCCACTCCTGCTCATCAGAAGTATATGGCCGAAGCCCAGCGTCGCTACTACGAAGGTATCGGTCTTGCACACGCACGCTATTCAGAATTCGTCAATGCAGCCTCAAGCGCTGTTTACGGCACACCTACACCAGCTTACCAAAGCTATATGTCTGCGGCTCAAAGCCAATACTCTGCTGCCATCGCCGCCGCATCATCCAACATGGACAGCGTCCTCAGCGCTGCCAACTCCGCCGTAGGAAAGACTAGTAAGCCTCCTACACAAAGTCTAATCGACTCCGCATCATCTCAATATGAGGCTGCTATATCCGCAGCGTCTTCCTCCCTATCGGCCGCTTCATCCAAAGTTAGCGAAGCTGTCTACGGCACCCCACAAGGCACCATCGAGTCTCTTTCTTCTGTCATCTCCGGGTCTGCAGCTTATGCAGCGTCGGAAGCCAGTTCTAGCATTATTGGGTCCGAAACTCCTTGGGCTGAATCCATCGCCTCTCGAGCAAGCCAAAGCTGGGATGCGTTAATCTCAAAGGCCAGTGAGCAGGTTTACGGTGCACCGACACCCTTCACTGAGTCCGCACTCTCCCAAGCAGGCGAGTATAGCGCTCAAGCTACCGACGCAGTAGCCTCGCGATATGCAGCTGTTCAAGGACTTATATCAGATTTGATCACCGGGAGAGAACCGGATTTCACAGAGAGCGTGATGATCAGGCTCTCATCGGCATACTACACCGGCTACCCAGCCATGGCCTCGTCCGCCAGCTCATACGCAGCGGAGGCGTACGCCACTGCATCTTCGATCATCAGCACCACCTTCACCACCCCAGCGACAGTCGAAGCCATCCTCGAATCGGTCAGCGAGCAAATCAACGCCGCCGTTGAAGCCGCCTCCGTACAAATCTACGGTACACAAAAGGGAACAGTGGAGCGGGCAACCTCGGCAGCCGCGAGCGCCTACTCGTCCGTCCAATCCAAGGCCAGCGAAGCCATCTACGGTACGCAGCCCAGCTACGCAGAGCAGGCCCAGGCCAGCCTCGTAAACGTCGCGGCGAGCGCCCAGAGCGCCATCAGCGTCGCCATCTACGGCACCCCCACCGGTACTATCGAGACCGCGACCAGTGGCGCCGCCAGCGTGTATAACTCCGTGTCATCAGTGGCGAGCGAGAAGGCCGCGAGTGCAGTGTCTGCGGTTGGAGAGGGCTACGAAGCCGCGAGGGCCCAGATCAGCGAGGCGATCTACGGGCCTGAGCAGGGTGCGATGGAGAGCGCGTCGAGCAGGATTGCGGCGGCTGTGGAAAGCGCGAGGAGTAGGCTGGCGGAGATGTATGAGCGCTCTGGGGAGGCCGTCGGCGAGAAGTACGAGCGGGCTAAATCGAGCGTTGAGGAGTTCGCTAGCAGCGTGTCGAGTGCTGCGAGCAAGGTTACGGAGAGAGTAAGGGACGAGCTGTAAGCGAGTTTGATGAGATAAGCAGGAGGATAATGCAGAGGTAGGAGGTGGGTTGGGAGTTTGCGCCTCTCGATTGATTGATGGAAAGAAGACTGAAACAGACACATGAAAGAATGGCGCGCATGAACTCCTCTCCCCTTTGCACACAACCAAAAAACCCCTAAATAACGCAGACCAAAAACGCCAGCTACGAACATCAACGAACTGTATCATTTTCTCCCTCTTTCTTTCTTTCTCTGTCTTCCTTTTCCTCCGTACGCTTTGAAAGCGTCAAGTCTTTGTACCACCACCATTTCCCCTTTTCTCGTCCCTTTCTTGGGCTGGAGGCACGCATGTCACTTTATTACCCCTCTTGCTGCTGCTGTTGCTGTTGCATTGTTGCAGCTTTTGCTAATACTGTGTACCTTTTCGAGTGATTGATAGGGGTTGGATTGGGTCGATCGGTGATGAGTAATGGTATGTATGTAGCTATAAATGATCGATATGAAAATATGCCCTTCATTATTTGTGGGATATCTGCTTGCGTGGAGTTGCGTGAGGTTAAGGTACGCGCGTAAGGAGGGTTTTGTTCATGGCTGTGATCGAGTGAGATGCGTATATATGGCTGCTCAGATTCTGCCTGTGATTCCACAACCGTTCGTGTGTGGTATAAAGAAATATTTTCGTGGAAGCCTTTCGAGGTCTCCGTGGGACTCTATGCGTCAGCAAGCTCAAGATCGCTGAGACGATGCCATGGTGTTTCCTGCGCTATCATTAACAGGTCGTGGGTATCTATCTGCCCGTCTGCTGATTACACAAAGTGTTCACTAGAGTGTTTGTAAGGCTTGAGTACCGCGTTTGGTACAAGGCAGGAGGGTAGGGAGAGTCATATATAGTCCCTTTTCGTCTCTTCGGGCACAAGATAGCACGCAGTATATTCTACACCCCTTCGTTTGCTCGTGGTCTTACCAACACGGCGTGCCCATGGGTTTGAAGGAGGTGTAAGGCTTGTAGAGGTGGGGTTCACGACGTTTGGAGGTCTGAGGAGGACGGTGATGAGGCTGAAGATGGAACTGAATCTAAGGAGTCGGGTTAGGGTTCTATTGACCGTCTGAGTGAGATTTCCATGTAGTTGTAGTGATAGTTTACGTTTGATATAGTGTCCTTTACATTCGATCGATACGAGCCTGTCTGTTGAATGCCCCCTGTTTCGTGAGTATTGATGTACGGCTGGCAGTTAGAACAGAGACTTTCACTTAATCTGAGGAAGGATTGGGCGCGGTATCAAGCGCGGTCTTGGTGTATGCCGGGGCGACCTGAGGATTTTTTTCGCTATGTTGCATAGTATCGCATATTCACTGATCGGAGGCCGACGGCTATATCTTCCACGAGGCCATGTGGATTTGAGGCTCTAGAGACGTGCGTCGCTGCTATAGAGGACAACATACAGTACGCAAAGCAGACGCTCTGAGCCTGTAGGAGAAATACGCTCATCCCATCCTTCAAATACTCCCTACGGAATACTGTTTTCAGAAGGCGAACACGCGACTCTACTAATTCGCATACTCTGCACGTTTTCACTGCCAATGGGCGGGAAATAGCGTTGGAATCAGGAAGTACATTCATGCTATCAACAAGAATAAAAACCATATAAAGTCGCGCTGTGCTCTCTTTCTGCTCACCCGTTCCTCGCCTTCGCAATCAACTCACTGTATTCCGTTGTTGAGTTCTGCGCCTCCGCTCCTGCCGCCCAACCTGGGATCCTAGTGTTCCTAACGAGTGTGATCATGGGTGCTGTAATGTTCGACGCGTTCGAGCTGGAGAGCCGTAGTAACTGCAGCCTAGCGACTCGAGGTCAGGATATTGGAAGTGAAACATGTGGAATGATGTAAGTATGACCGACAGAACGGAAGATACGAGGAAGGCGGGAGATAGGATGACGAGCGCAGTAAGGCACCACAATATGGAGACAGCCGTAAGTCAGTTTATTCTTAAGACATCTATGCCCAAGGCAAGGTTATGCGAATGCAGGGTGATGAACCGAGCGCAAAGGCATGAATTCGAACACAAATTTCAATGATAAGCTGCATAATCGCCCCTCGAGCAGCAAACTGAGTCGTAAGACATGCATCCTCGGGTTTGGACTATTATTTCCGCCGCATTGAGCATGTAAGCGATCATGATGTACAACCATGCGGCCGACCCTCTGTCTCTCCTGCGATATTACGCCTGATTGCGCGATTTACAGAGGATTGTCGACTGGGACATTGCCTGTACTGAGGATTCGAAGTAAAATATTGCGTTTGGAGATCCATACCGCATCCAGCCCGTGAGTGCCTGTGGGTCTTATATCGCAGGAGGCTAGGCGGTCGGACACTTTCTGTTGGGAGATGTGGGCTGACATGTAAAGTCAGAAATGAGGTAGAATGTCCTTTCAATGATCTTTCTAGGGAAGCTGTTAGAGCAGTAGAATAGATTGGGAAGTGGAAGGATTCGGGATGAATCGCTCCCGGCCTCCAGTATATGCACCGGCTCGGTGCGGATGTGGGGGATATGGAAATATCTTAGTGAGTTTTGGTGGAGTTTAGTGGTGAGATCTGAAGGCGTTTCTGGAGTGAGTGGACTAGGTCTAACACTGCTGCTGGGAGAGTCCTGTTGAATTAGTCCTGTTGAATTGGGTAGGGTCAGGGTTCCTTAGATATGTCTTAGCTGTGGATCGCTCTCAATCTTTTGAGGGAGTCGTTAGGGCCTACTATTAGTTTAGTTTCATATAGGGTTACTTTGAAGACACTCATTCCGCGTTCTATAGTGTTGTGGACCCATCTAGAGTAACATGGGGAATTATTGGTTGTTTCGGCAACTCTAGTAGTAACGGATGGATGAATGAGTAGTGAATCGAGAAAGTCTAATTTGGGATGTGGCTGCGAATGATTCCGTAGATTCTAGCGACTTTATATAGTATTGTTGTCCAGCCTATTGGCAGTCTTTACGACAGTATGGTAACTGGTGAAGCTCTTCAAGGCTCTCTGAGCCTTTACCTTGTGCTCTTTTGGAAAATACCGGTATAACTTTTATTTCAGACGACGTCTTTATGCCTTCGTACTGTTCGATTTGCGACTGATCGATTTCGGACTTAGCCATTGAGGATACGAGGCATTCGAATGGAGTCTATTCAGACAGCTATTTGCTCTAGAGAAGATATATCGTGGTCTACGATGGAGTAGTACTGTAAATAGTGCCCGAAGCTTTTGGAAGGATGTGCAATTCGAAGGTTCAGTCAAGTGAAGATACTGGTGAACTATTGACAATTTGATCGTTTATTGATAGGTACAACAATTGCTACACTGAGGTTGAAGCTTCGTGGAAAGCTTACAAACTTAATCGTCCTATTGAAAGACAGTGAAGTAACTATGATCTCTAGAGGCCGCGAAACGTTGGAGTATTCTGGGATTTGACAACAGAGGAGTTGAACTGAATCCTCACCTTGCGCTGCATTCGCACAGCAGCCTGCAAACCTGCAGACTATGATAGCTGCGATGCGCTCATTCGTCCGTAATGCAACGTGCCTCCTGAAACACCAACACACCCTAGCGGAATGGACTCGAAGGATGCCGGGGTTTCACAAGACTTGTCAAACCTGTTCTCGGTTGACAATGCCTTTGTTTGGTGATTTGTCAAAGACAGAAACGATCCAATCATATTGCTACTATTTTCGGACTTCTCGAAAGGTTGTCTATTTGATACCGTCTAGTGTCTACACTTGTACTGTGGACTTGCATACAATGAAGAGTCTTTGGTGGGATGATGAGACATAGACACGCGTAGGCGCCTCCTTACAGAGTTCCAAGGCTATGGAGCTGGAGAAGGCCAGTTAGATAGTCAAGTCCCATGTTGCTGGCGCGAGTGGATTAGCTACAAAGGTTCGTGAGACGAGAGCTGCTTCATCGCGTTCTCAACGATATGGATATAGCTAGATGTTTTGGAGGACGCGATACGCGTCTTTTTGGGGAAGCGAGCTGAGTCTCGATGATTGCATGAATATGGGTCCATTCAGTCGGATTCCAGTGAAGCAGTCGAGCAAGAGGTCTGTTGGAAGATTCGTCGAGGGCGTGCGCCTTCTCGCTTATGTCGTCCACTCACGAGAGCTAAGCATGACAGTGAAATGTTTCGTCTGCTACGTGCCCCTTTTTGCTTTTTCTAGAATTGCGCTAGAAGGTGGGCACTGTTCTCATGCTGTCTACTGCAAATAGTGGCTTGCTTGGTCGGTAGGTCGGTGCCAGTGCATCGTTGCACCTGGAGGCAGAATAGTGCATCTCAATACTCAATAGTAATATGAAGGATGCAAAATCGTGCAGCGTCAAATTTCCGCGACAATTGGTTTTGGGTCTGGCAAGAAACGGGAACGTGGATGCGTGCCACAACAGCGCCTATGCGCCAGGTAATTTCGCGTGTCCTGAGCTGACGCCTGGCGGGCAGTTGGGACAAGTTGGGATAAATGCGGTGCAGTGGTGGAGAGTTTTGGGGGCGAACAGACGAAAACACGCGGTACCTTTGTGGGACAAGAGCTCCGAGTCCATACCTCGGGAGGGTTCATGGGGAGCTGACCTGGCAAGCTTGGTCTGCGGCTGCCCAGAATGCTGATCGGGCTCGGGACGTGGACGCTGTTTCTCGGGCATATGGGGTAGAATGAGGATCAGCCATAAGCACATGTGAAGAAAAACGGTCGGGCTGGTACGTGCGAAGAGGAGGGCGCTCTCGGGGTTTTTCCTCATCAGCCTCCGACTTTTTCTTCTGGCAACACAATCTCGGGACCTGCTCCACCTACTCTAACTAACTAGATACCTAGCTAAACTAAATAACTCACCCACTACCCACGACTACCTCTACCTCCCCCAGTAGTCGCAGACAAGTCACGGGGTTTTCGTCTGTTATGCGGAGTGTGCTGAGCAAGAAGACCGCCGATCAGGCCCCCGACAGTCTAGAAATATCCTAAGTGTGCTGCTCGAATTGCTTGCTTGCCACGTCAGCCTGTCAAGTCTCTCCAAAAGCGCCTCGTCTTCTATCCGTGCGAATTCTGTAATATATTGATTGCTTTACGGTCGACATCAGGAGTACGCATCGCATGCTGTTATGCGCGCTGCGATTGGTCCATTTGCGACCGTAGCTTGTTGCCATGCTGCTTTGATTGTTGCGCAGCAGGCAGAAACAAAAGACCGCAGGGACGGACGGCCATCTAGAGTACGGCATCACTCTACGCGAGGTAGTACGGCCATGTCACATGCAACGCATGAGGCAGTTGGGAGATTGTCAATCTGTGTCGAAAACACGTTTATCTGTCACAACATTCACAGCTGGGCGCGCCTGTGGCAGTTTGAGAAGCCCATCCTGTGCGATACGAGAAGTCTTTGGCACGGCTGGCGACCCGGCCCGTTGGGTCGCTGCAGTTCTTCTCCTGAAAGAGCGCATCAAATCACAACTCGACGTGATGTCGGTGGGCCGAGGGTGTAATCCTCCTAGTGGCCATTCTTCTTAGTGGCCATTTGCCGGCTTTAGCTTCTGCTCTCCTGACATCATGGCCGGCCGAAGCAGAACATCGCAGAAAATCTGAGATGCAAACATCAGCCCATGGCAGACAAGCTAAGGTGATGCTAAAACCCCACCATCAATCCGTCAGACACTACCATCAGGCCTCCCCCGGCAGTCGACCAGGAATCCGCGGGAAGCAAGGCTCTCCCTGTCCCTGCTCATCTGATATTGGCATGGTGTGCACGGCCTAATGGGCATCGAAGGAAAAAGCCGAAAGCACAGAATCCCGCGTGTGGGCAAATCAGCGGCCGCGGACAGAATGGCGCTTATGCATGGACGTTGAATTTCTGTGCTCGGTTAGAGAGCGCATTTCAAAGCAGCGAATTCTTCTCAGATCTCGCGGATGGCGCTGTGTCAATCGCAAGAACCTTGGCAGCTGGCCATGCTTTCATCCTCGGATCGCCGGCAAAATCTCATCTGGTGTTGTTTCCGTCTTCCGGGGAGATTCATCGTACACGCAAAGACCACCATGACTCTGCGTCTGCACTGCCTGCGATGCTCCGGGAGCCCTCAAGGAAGCTCGGGAAGCAAGGTGAGGCCTGAGAGGGTCAGCGCGCCCGGGGAGGGGTGGAAGCGCAATTGCTCTCTACCCCTTTCCCACACCCGCTGGCAGGAACCTTAACTTAAAAATTCCCGGCCACCTTTGACAGTCAGCAGCAACGGTGGAAGGACGCAATGCCTTTGGAGCACCGAACATGGAAGGGGGGAGCGGAGCAGGATGGCCGTAAGTCTTCTTCCAGAAAACGGCATCTCTGGTCGGACGCCTTGCAGTGCTGATCCCACTTCAGCCGGGACTAGTACCTATTAAAACTGGGTTGAGTATGCTCCGGCAATAATCACTAGCCATGCGCAGTTTATTATATTCACTGAGAAAGCTGGAATCTGGGAGTGAGAAAATATGACAATTGCTCTGGGGAAGGCCCAATAACAAAGTCATCCGCGCTTTCAGTTTGTTTCAAGGACTGGGAGGTGATTGTGGGAAACTCCAGCCTGATGCCAAGGAGAGGCGCATAGCGGTAATTTTTCCGTCACGTAAAGAAAAGCCAATGGCGCAAGATCCCGGCAGCAGCCACGAGCTCGTGCTCCCACACCCTCAGCGAGAGGATCGCCTGCCGTTGTCAACAGGCTTTGGACGGGAGGCCGACTCGCATCCATGTCTCCCGTCAGCACAAGCTCAACGGCCTGGCTGAGCATCATCTTCGACCAACCCCACCCTCAGCCATCCTCCACTATCTTGTGGTGACCTGCTGATGGGGCGTGCCGCAGACCAATCTCAACAGCGGCGCAACTCTCCTCTTACAGTTACGTGGTATTAGATTGGTTGGCTGTGTTACTAACATCGGAATTATTTTCTGCAGTAGAACCGGCACATGATTATAATAGCACTCCCATTCCATCGTACTCGGACACCACGAGCGTGCTCCGGATGACTCCTCGTTGAATGCAACTCGCCGCGAGACTGCGTTCGGATGGGCTACCCCCACTGCAACAAGCCGTGGCTTTATCGTGATGGAGGCGGGAACGACTCGAAGTAACTCTTCCCGTGTGGCTTCCGGCGGGAGTTCCCGCCATATGTGACGAGATCTTCAGCACATGCCCACATCTTGTGCAACTCCTTTGTCTCCCCAGCGATTTTTTAACTGAGCCAGGTCAGAGCTTCCTAAACGCTGGGTCCTGAGTGATTGACTCTTGCGAGCATAACTTCACAAGACAGGTTTATCGCCCGTGGTCATTTTGATACCACAGGCCACCCATGATTTTGCAAAGATGCAGCTTGCCGTAAATAGCTTCTGTGGTTTCGTCCAAGCGTTTGCCTAGATGGGGTGGCTTTTGAGAGGAAAGCGTTCTGTGTTGCTCGCGCCAACAACAATTGATGTAGCGTCTTACCGTGCTTCCCAGGTGTTGGTTTAGAGTTATCGTCGCGAGACCAGGCATAAACCCTTTCTCGGTACCTGAATGTCTCCCTTGTCTAGCTGACCTGCTCGATTGGGAAGCTGTTATTGTTAGGGTTTCTCCGCATTCTACGCACCTCGTTCTCGGAGGATTTTGTATGCAAGGGTTGCTTTACCAGTGAACGACAACAGCCCGGCGGTTTTTTTGTCAGCTTCTATAAAAATGCCCAATACTATGTTGCTATCTGAAGTGCAGTTAAACGCGACCCGTTTCAGGGCGCAGAGATTAAGTCCAAACTAATCACGCGTCAATGCTTCGACTTTTCCGAAGCCCGCAGACAATGCGTTTGAGGTTCGGTCAGAGGAACACGTACTAAAACTTGTACAGAATCACTCTCTAGCTGTAACGTTAGAGCAAGCCAATTTATTTTCAGTGGTCAGTGTGAGAGGCTTGCAGTAGCAGGAATTTGTCTGTCCTTGTCACACCATCATGACATCTACGACGGCTCAGCGGGTGAAGTGGTGAAGGGCTCTGGTGCTCAAATGTGGTTGGCTCACCAGGCCATATCGCAAAGTTTTAGCCTTTTTGTCGAACGCGTAGCCGCTCATCGTGGGCCGGCGGTATTGGAGGTAATTTTACTGGATTAGGGCACTCCTTGAGATGTACACATCTGCCGGCATTTCGCATCGATTCTTAGCTCAGTCCGTGACGACAAAGAAATCGCATAAACAGCGGGACAGGCATAACCCTTGGTCAGAGCATTGTTCGAGAACTCGGCAATGAATCGAGGCGGTGTCGGAGCTCTCCTAGGCATGAATAGATCCTTTTGGCATGATGATCTCGCGGCGCCTCTTGCTCTGATAGTCAATTTGCCAAAGATCTCGGCTAGGGCTTTTTGATTGATTGCAAACGATCAACAAACAGCGCAGGGTATGAAATGGCCGTTGGATCCGAGGGCATGAGTCGTTTCCTTTCTCGAATCCTTCTCACCCTCTCGGGCAGGCCTCCGTAGATAGCTGCGTAGATCCGGGTCTAATTCGTCGCCAACGGGTCCGTCAGGCACGCGTCCAGCTTAGGGCAAATTCAGCTGTGGCCGTTGATTGGCGTTGACCGCTTGCATTTCTGAGGGCGAGGCCCCACCAATGAGCGCAGCTCGGAGGAGTTTGTCGCCTCGACGCCGCGCACAAACGGTCAATTAGCTGGAGGGGAACTCGATGGTACCGGGTAGGTCGCTATTGAGAATATGGCTGGATTCTGACACACGAGCGAACGCGTGCCCTGGTGCTTTTCGGCGGTTGAGGCTAGCATGCGCAAATCTCGCACACCCCCGCCTATATCGGTCGCGGAGTATTATCGTGGGTGCTTTTTTGCGCAGGTTTTCCCAAGCGGCACCACTCGGATGTCGAGCGTGTTTCGAAGGTGCGCTCCTCGTATGAGGAGCATTATTGAGAATCCAGCGCAGCGGTTCGCTAGCATCGCGCGACGGCCGGGGGCGACGGTGGGCAAATTCGAAGCAGCAGCGCAGGGAGAGACATTGCCCACATTGTCCACAGTGCCCAGGTGGCTGCTGGAACACCGAGGATATTTACCCGAAAATAACAAAGGGGCGGTTTGGCGGTTTGGTTATCTTTCGCCTGAAGAGTGCGGGTGCGGCTGTGACTACGCTGTTCGTGGCTAAATTCACCGGGTGGGCGTCCAAGGCCGGCATGCTCCTCGACTGCCATCCGTCAGTGGCCGTCACCCACACCAGAGGAGGCCACAGAGGCCCCAGAGACTAGAGGCCACAAGCTCCAAGGCAAGCCAGTCAAACGGCCAGTCAAAGCCAGGCGTTGCGCTCCTCGGAAGACAGCCGGCCCACGCGACATCCACGGCCTCGTTCGCGGTGCTGTACATCATCTTCCTCGTCGTCGACTCCCGGTCGCACGCTCGCAGTGATCCCTCCAACCGATCTGGGCCGTGGTCCCCCCGTTGCGGACAGCGGCCGTTGCACAAAGCCTTATCCGCGCTCAACAGCCGCGGCGAGGGCTGCTCGATTGGGTGCTCGGCCCGTCCTCGCAGGGCAGGCAGCCAGTCACAGGGCGCGTGCCGGCCTGGCCAAGAGGTGCTTCGCCCCTTCGTTGCGCGGTGGCTGGACTCGGGCGCCTTAGGGTGTTTTGAGTTTATTTCAGTGCGGGTGGAGCCCTTGGGAGCCTGGGTGGGTGTGCTGAAATTACGCAGCTAGTGCCTTCCACTGCAGCTGCACGGACGGCCGTTGTTAGCCTGCCATATCGCCCGACACAGACACTGACTCCCCAGGACGGAGCAGGAGGAGTAATAATAACAATGTCGCATGCGTCGCAGCAAGATAGGGCGAAGTCGCCCCGGAGGTATAAGGAAGAGCCGGCTCCTGTGGCGGCCCAGCTGGTGAGTGCCTCCCTGTTCACACAACTCCACGACCGTTGCTTGCCCACGCAAACCCGTTACCCGTTGGCTTTTCGCTCCCTCTTGCATGCATCAGCCCTCTTCTGCACATCGCTGCTGCGTCAACGCCGCATACCGAGCTATCCTCGTTACCCCAGCTCACGCGCGTTTCTGGCTACATGGTAGGCCTTCTCGCCAAGCTGCTGGCTTCAACCCTACAGCGCACTACTTCATTGTTCCTTGTCGCACCCTGTCCTCTTTTCTGTCCTGTCGTGGAGCGCCGCCGTTCACTGCTGTGGAATCCATGCTTGGGGCTCTTTCGAGGCCTTCCATTGTGCATCGTCGTGCCATCTCATTCATCACCTCCATCCTCGTCACTTCATCTTTCCTTGAAATAACTAAATCATCACACCGTCTTGTACTGAGCAACTCCCTGTCGCTCGCATATCTCTGTCGCAAAGTTTCGCCGAGAATTTGTTGATCGCAGGCGAATCAACAATTGTTAGACTCACCTCATATGCCCCTCATCCCCGCAACCTCTGCCCTCATTGACTGCTTCAATCTTCGCTTTTCCATTAATACCCTGCAACCGCTTCGTTTTCATCTCTTTTAATCTTCAGCTTTGCCCTGTGTGCGTCTCCCGTATCCTTGATTAGGCCTTGTTCCGGTACTACTACCTGTTTTTTACCTGCCAGGATTCCGGCAACAACTCTGCTTTCTTTTCTTTTTTGAGCAACATCAAACACCACTCTGTGCATAATTATCCCCAGGTGCTGGTTGTAACGTGGCTAACGCGTTTACCTATCTACCAGCATCACCCCCACCCTTCTGCGCAGGGCCTTCCACCGCCGCAACACCTTCAGCATCCGCGATCAGGCGTTGTTCAGCAGCATCATCCTGACTCTCCCCATTTGTCTCAACCTGCTCAGTCGCCCGCTCAAGGTCCCTACGCGTCGCCGCATCCATCGAATCCTCCGCTTCCACAGCAGCATCAATCGCCGTACGTGGGTTCAATTCCAGGACCACCAGGGCAGCCACCACAGGAAGGCCCTTACTATCCTGCCCATCCAAGTCCGTATAGCGCCAACAGCGCTTCTGGAAGCTACTCATCTTCAGGTCAGTAAAATTAATTGTATTAGCCAATTTAACGCGTCTTCCCTGAAATTTTACGCGTCTCTACGTGCTTTGTTATGGGTCAGAGCGTGGATTTTCCGTTAAAAATCGCCAGTTGATGTTCTGACACGAGGATAGAAACTCCAGAGCTCATGGCTGCAACCATGAATCGCACGTTCCCTCCAATCTACCATACGCCTCAGTCCAATTCTCCCGCGTCTGTTCAATCACCGCAACATGACCAACACGGGAGACCTCTTTACGCACAGCCTACCAGCCAAATGCAGCCGGGAATGTACTACACGCCATACTCAGTTCCTCAGCAATCTCCCTATGGCCAGCACCCATCTTCTCAGCAACATCAGCCGTTGGCTACGAACTCACTTTTAATGTCTCATCAGCAAGGCCAACCGATGCCACATCAAGGCTCGCATCCTCACACGCCAGGATTGACTGGAAGCCCAAAATCCAGGATGTCGCAAACCCCACTGCAACGGCCGGCATCTGGATTGGGACCTCCTCAATCTACGCCAACCGGGCCACCAGTAGGCGCGCCAAACATGCATCCGGGCGCTCCAGGAGGATCTAATGTTAATCCCAACGCCGCTCCAGGTCCAATTCCGGCGACGACACCACTTGTAGTTAGACAGGATCAGAATGGAGTGCAGTGGATTGCTTTCGAGTACTCCAGGGACCGCGTTAAGATGGAGTACACGATTCGGTGCGATGTCGAGTCGATTAACGTGGACGAACTTCCCCAAGAGTTCAAGACAGAGAATTGTGTGTATCCTCGAGCGTGCTGCCACAAAGACCAGTACAAAGGCAACCGACTTCACTACGAGACCGAGTGCAACACCGTGGGATGGGCTTTGGCTCAATTGAATCCGTGCTTAAGGGGGAAGAGAGGTCTTATTCAGAGAGCGGTGGATAGCTGGAGGAATAGCAATCAAGATCCGCGGTTAAGGAGTAGGCGAGTTAGGAGGATGGCCAAGATCAGCAACAGAAAGGCCGTTCAGCAAGCACAACATGGTACCCACATGGCAGGACCCAGTGGGCCGGGTGCCGCAGGGGTTCCAAATTCAGCCGGTTTGGCAGCACCAGGTCCCAGGCAACCTAGCATGAGCATGGGAGGAGGTACGCAATTACACCACCACCATGAGCATCCAGGTGGCGGACCTGGTGGGAATGATGATGTTAGCGGTATGTTTCACCAGATGTGACGATACGTGCAATAAGCAAGCTTGACGGATATTGAAATGAGAAACATCCTGTCGTTCTGTATCGCATGTACATTACACTCCTTGATGTAACACTTTCCCCCATGCTACACACCACACGGCTATGCAGAAAAGGCGAGGTAAATGATGTGTGCAAGCTAATCTCTTTTCTTTTCTTTTGTAGCCGGACATGAATACTCTGAAGCGCACACCCATCATCACCAAGCCCCGAATGGTCAGGGTAACACATCCCCCAACGACGTACGACAGACACAAAACTTCTACCCCACCTTTCCTACGAACTCTTCCGTGGGTGGGTCAGATATGCCTTCTCTCCATGACGGCATGGGTCACGTTAGCGGCCACGCACCTTCTCACGCTACAGCTGTGCCGGTTTCTAAGCAGGACGAGGAAGATCGCAATATTGCATTATTTGGGGATCTACCGGACTCCAAACGTCGCAAGTTTATCCTTGTAGACGACGTTCAAAGAGGTACTCGAGTTCGCGTCCGGGTCATGCTCGACCAAGTTCAAATGGAAGAGATGCCGGATTCATACCGCAAGCTGAACTCTGTCTTCCCGCGCTCTTATTTCCCAATGCAAATGACTTCGCCACCAGCATCCCCCCGTGGTAGCAGGGTCTTCGACGATGAGTCTGAGCCAGCGAACGAAAGTACGCCCGTCGCAGGCTCTCAGCTTGTTCCTGTCCCAATGTTGGACGGCACCGAAGCACGAGTGCCGAAGCCGCGACTAACAAGGGCCAAGCGAGGCAAGGAGATCACTCTGAACGACTTGGGGTACCGGATGAGCTGGAGCCAGAGCCGTGTTTTCGCAGGGCGCACACTCTTCCTACAGAAGTCTTGTAAGCTTCCTGATTATAGCGATATTTGAACTGCGGTGCTAACTTACCGCCTCAGTGGACGCCTACCGCAATAAGATGCGTAGCACCATGGTCGCGGCAGGCCAGGATGTGACAAACGTCGCACCGCATTTCGAAACTCGCGTTGGGAAGCGCAAGTGGATGGAGAGGAACAAGAAGTCAAGGCGCGAACAGTCTCCTTAAGAAGGCGGACCCCACGGCTCAAGGCACCAACCTGTAGCCGAACCGCACGATTCGAAACGACCCAGGGTACCCCCGTTGACGGACGGGCCTCTTTCCTAATTCATCACGGCTTCGTCTCTTATCCAAATAACCGATGCAAACCTAGACCCACCACACATCGTCACATACATGCTCAGTACATGTCGAATCCTTCTGAAACTTAGCCATGGATCGTACTTCATCTCGTCCGCCTAGCTCTTCGACTTACTTTCTCACACCACATCGACTCTCATCTCTCCCTGTTGCGTGGTACCAGTACAAATCAACATCGCAGACGGCTCTTAGGCCCCAGGCGCTGACACTTGATACCTACTTTACAGCATTATGCCTCGTACTGCTACGAGCCTACCCTGCTAACTCTTCCCAATTTTTTTTTTGTCAGGCTTCCCTTGTTTTATATCCCTGTGTTAAGACTAATCATGTCATGTTTTCTGTTTAACTCTTCACGGTATGAATGACTTCTATAGGGGGTTTTCCATTCTTTGTTTCCCTTTAGTGGATTTTATGAATGGGTGGATATATTACGGGTATTCCAGAATGCGGAACAGCTCTTTCCGTTGTTGGCGTGAGGGAACGGCCTCAGTTGAACGTATCTCAAACGAGACATCACTTACTGTGTAATGTTTGTCCCTTTTGCTCTACTGGTGGTTGGCCGGGGGGGATCTATTCCTTTTCTGCGTGGGGGGATATAAAATACGGTTGACATGCCTGTTGACTGAGCTATGCTGGGTGGGTGGGAAATGGCGCTTCCTCTATACAGGTGACTATAGATATTTCAATGGTATATTCTACGGGTATCCCCGAGTACTACAGTCTTTGCGAGAGGCGAACTAGATCCGGCCATGCATCTCAGCGCGGCTAAAGGAAGGATTTCAGGAACCTGGGTCAGCTGAGGGTAGAAGTAGGGGACCCTTCGTCTATTCAAAATCCTTCTCCAGGGCTTTTGATGTGCTCAACGCTGTCCCCGACTCCGGCCGCGCATCCCAGCAGACCGCCAACTGGTACCAGCATCTCCTAGCCTCAACTGCCCGATCCCTACATGCCAATGCCGTTGTCGTGAAGCCATGGCGCTGGTTATGAAGCCACCCCCGCAGTTAGGAACTGGGGCTCGGCAACGGTTTGGCGCCGCTTCTTATTGGCTAGAATGGTCAGCTTCCATGATCAAAAATGTAAGGGAAATAGCGGGGACTAAGTTCCTGTTCTTGGGTGTTGTTGCGTGGTATATGACGGTGCTGGGAGATTCGGTGGAAGATGGTGGGTTATATGAGATGCTCAAGAGCGCTGCGGTGGTTCCTGGTGGCCGAAGAGAGCTGTTGTATTGTTGGAGAATTGGCTGCTGGGTTAATTCTCTGGGGGTATCAGAATTTCAAGTAAGTGCCGGTTGATGAACAAAGGCGGTGTACGATGAATAAAATGACTTGATGCTACAATTCATCCATGACGCCCGAGAACGACCAGGTTTCCTTTTCCAGACCACTCAGTTTCCTTCACTCCTTCACTTTAACCCAAATTGAAACTATGACGCTGGTGCATTAAAGCGTCAGAAAACAGTCGCTTCTATAAGCATACTCGCCATCTCTAATTGATTTGGATCTGTTGGATATAGCACTCAAATATATTGGATTGGTCTACTGCAGGTGACTCTTCATCCAAGACCGCTCACTAACACGCGCTCAGCTCCTTAGGGGCATGTCCAAACTTCTAGAGAATTTTCACGATGACCTGGTACAATATGCACATTGCATCCGCAGATGAAGCCTCTGGAGCAACAACAGCTGCTGCTAAAAACTCCTCACGAACCAAAGAGGAACCCCAAGATGACGACAAGGAGTACATCGATAGCGGGCAAAACAGTGTCAGTGAAGACGAAGAATCGGACGTGGAAACTGAAGATGATGAGCAAAGCAAGGAGGGAGGAGCCGCACCACCAATAGATTCTAACGATGGAGCTTTTGGCCGGCTGTGCGTGGTGAAACGCATCGTCTGCAGGTTGTAGTGATATTGATAGTCTTTCCGTTTTGGAGACCATTATAAATTGAAGTTGGCGAGTTATCATCGTGGTTTAGTCCATAAGACACGGGAGCAAAGAAGCACCCATCAAGTGCAGTTAGTGCAAGTATCAACGCCATCACTCCTGCTGCTGTAGGTTAATGCAGCTCGACTTGTCGCTGAAGTTGCTTTATGGTCTCTCGAGGAATGGGGCCAATGGCCTCCAATGATTCACCTAGATTAATCCTCCAGACCTCCTTGAACATTCTGCCCTTTACATAAGCGTATCAGGAGCCTTCTTTGCAGCTGTCTTCCGACTTGCTGTGCCTTCCCAATGAGTGCCTTCATGCCACGTATACGGCCACTCGGCGATTCATCTCATACCAGACTCGCTAAGTCACCGCTCCTTCCTCATACGAAGTCCTGCATAACACTCGCCGAGTCGCCGCCCCTTCCGCATCCATACAGTCGCCGACTCGGCGCTCCTGCCTTATGAACACTCGTCAACCCACAGCCCTTCCATACCAGGCCCAGCAACTCGGCGTGCTTGATGTCCTGCAGAACACAGGTTGAATTTGTTTTGAAGTTTATCATGGCTCACCTACTGATATCAAAGCAAACTTTTGATCGAGCCAATGAGTTGATAACCACATCTTAATATTGAGATAATTTTGTTCAATGGTAGATGATATTTGTTAGTACCGAATTCAAGGCATCAACCCAGTGATCAGTCAAACTGGTCTGCATGGTGCAAAGAACCTAATTGAGATAATGTGAACTTTTTCAAATTTACAACTTCTAGTATGAAACGCATACCTTCCTCTAGCGACCTTATAACATTTTCACGTCTCATGCAAGCTCTGGACGTTTGAGGAATGAATTACAAAGACTAAAGCCGAGTGGAGAGGTAAGAAAATATTTGTGACGATATGTTTTCACGGAAGGAGCTTGCCTTAATGCCGCCTAGACTTTAGATGCGACTTATCAGCGCCTCCCGAGAATTCTACTTCTCGTTTTTCAAACACATCCGTGTCGACGCCAGCGCTGCAACAACACTAGCTAATATTCTTAGCTTAAAGAGCAAAGGCCCCAAGAGTATCGAGCGTGATCAATAGAGCTGCATTACGGAAGACGCTCGGATAACTTCTTTAGGACACTGATAATAAGTGGAGCGAACTAAAAAAAGACCCAATATATAGGCTGATAGAAATCGATGTATCTCCCCTGTCCTGTTGTCTGTGCTGGAGTGCAGTACTCCAAGTGCAGCTCCGATCATCTTCGATGAGACCTCGATGCGGAATGAAGTTCCAGCTGGGGGGGTATATGCACCTTTGACGCCGAGTCATTTCGTCATACTTGAGCTTAAGACAATCCCATCACCATGGTATTGTATGCATCTATGTAGTTCTCTTCGGCGGCCCGGCCTGTTCTCAACCTCTGCCCTCCATGTAGATTTCCATTTACCAATTAAAGAATCAGCTCTACCATGTAAGCTCTTGCATAGATGCTAGTGGGAAACAAACATCGAGGCGTTACCTAGTGAGTTGAATCATGAGGACGTCAACAAAATTGGCATACTAGGAGAGATTTTTATCATGTGAGGCAGCGTATCTCAGCTGGTTGAAGTTTAGGTGTTGGGAGCTCCGGATTGGTAGATAAGACGAAGCCTTATAGGCTATGTTTTGGCAGAAAATATGCAAGCCATACATTCTCGAAGGAGCCCTTTGCCACTGCACCGCATGACGTTCACCGGTCTGAAGTCGTGCGCCTTAGCGCATCGCTAGCTGGATTCTTGCATGCGTCGTTTTTCTATGTGCATGAGGCTATTGGGTTGCAATACGAGGTTTGCGCATTCAGAGGTGCATAGGCATGAGTTGCAGCTGGTCTTACATGTGTGCATATTTGACATCGTCAGCTACTGATTGGGCTGCGCAAGCGCGCTGAATGTGCGCAGAAACGACGTAAGATTTTCCACATCCCATGAGTCAATCGAGACGATCATGGAGGGAATAGAATTTCGCCGGGGCTACTTTTAGATTTTCGGTATAACAGGATTTAAGATACACCAATGACTGGTATGTCCGAATGCTGGTATCTTTAAGGCTGGTATTTTAAAAAAAGAAAATAACATATATATAGGCCAAAGAGAAGAGTGAGAGCTCTGGAGTCTGACGGATGGCGGGTGATTCCGGAGGCTGGCTACTGAGGGCTATCCTAATGATTTCTCCATGGCTGTATGGTCCTTTGAATCTTCGAGGAACTAATTCGAGTGGCTTTGGGATTGATTCACCAAAGCTGACGTAGCTCTGATAACACGACTTAAATACGTCATCTCATGATCTTTGGCTGCTATATAGTTTTAGAATCCCGTCTTTCACCTAGCATCAAAATATCTGGCGTGATTTTGCACAACCGACTAGTGACTCCGGCATTTAGCCAATCGAAAGCTAACGGATTATAATCAGTCTGTCTTCGCCCTATCAAAACATGCTATTGAGTTCGAAGGAGGAGGAAGTTACTAAATTAGCTGAGATCTAGCTCAAGGAATGCTAGATCAAAAAAGGCATTAAACCAGCACTGCTCATCGCTAAAGCGAAGATAGACTATTCTATCATATTTGTCTGAGACTGTTTTGAAGATCGCGAAAGATAAAGTTTTGCAGTTCGTCCCATATACTACGGTAAATTGAAAAGTAAAGCAACGCCATATTTGGGAACAAGGACCTCTTTTCTAGGACTCTATTGATGGATGTAGAACAATCACAGAGAAGACCACTCACACAGTTCCACACGATTCTGTAAAAAACCACCCTCCGGCTCAGATAGGAAATATGCCTCCGATAAAAAAACCCCACCATACGAGGAATAGTACAACAATACAGACCATCATAAACCCCATCTCTATAAACCCCATCTCTCTGGAATCCTCCTCATTCAGGGCCGGAATGACCAGAGTCATGGCTAGTGCTAGCGTAAAGTTCGCCAACCATCTAAATTGCCACAGGTTTCTTCTGTCCTTGGGCATTTGATCCAAGTGATTGCGCACGATGCCTGCCTCCATCAGAATAATCGATGGGACGATTATGAAAACAATCGGGATGGCTAGCGCTGCAGTGTACCGGACGCTGGTTGATGAACTGCTGTCAAAGAGGACCTTGAAGGGGATAACAACAGCAACAATGAAGCCAAAGCAGGCAAATATGACGCCCATGAAGTTTATGAATCCACATATCACAAGGAAAGCTGATTCCAAGCTTGCGATGCGGGATGCACTTTGCTCAGGAGTGGAGGCGGAGATGTCGAGGGCGAAGCGCATGGCTTGCTCAGCTGCGAAGAACAAAATTGCTGGGAAAGCAATGACAAAGAGTGTGGCGAGACATTTAATGAGGGTACTGAGAAAGTCGATGAGGATGCGGCTGAAAGGCGTAGCCTTGCTCCTCTGCCGGCCTGGCAGCAGGGGTATCAACGCTTCTGGGTCTGTCTGACCTCTCATGTTGGGTGTTCGTGCTGCTTAATACCGGTGTGTGACTAGTGCTGAGGCCTAAATGAATAAGAGGTGACTTGAGTTGAGGTAGCTAGACAGCGTTTCAGGTTATCTCATAAATCAGAGAATGGGAGGGAGCACGTGCGTACTGTTCCATATCCCCCTTGAATTCTCTGCGAAGCGTCTGAGAGCTTATGGTACCCGAGCCTAAAATACACCTAAAACTTACCTTTTTCACTGCCGTATCTCGTCCCTTTTTTAACGTCTTATTATAAAAAACTAGGAGGTGGGAGCTCTTTGGTTTCTCTATCTATTATATCTAATAATAACGTTATAGCTATATTATATAAAAAGTTAGACATAGGTAATCGGTCGCGTTGTGGCTAAAATCCGTCTAAAATCCACTAAAATTGCGAGAATTTGTAATCGCTCTAGAAAACTAACTCACCTTTTCCGACACTGTGTTTCCCCCCTTAATATTATAGATATAGGCCTATAATATATAACGTATTCCACCACCGAGCCGGCAGAACCACCGAGCCGGCAAGTCCATTTCCCCACCAAAAATCGTAAAAATCACAATATAATATCTTAACAACC
>Ga0307515_10001841_pt1 | contig 47272 bp, 36 predicted proteins | sample 17_EM_MG_FD_194513 | JGI IMG/M metagenome (GOLD analysis project Ga0307515, IMG submission 194513) | Populus trichocarpa ectomycorrhiza microbial communities from riparian zone in the Pacific Northwest, United States - 17_EM | ecosystem: Host-associated > Plants > Roots > Unclassified | place... | reverse complement strand
GAAGGGTTGAAGGGTAGGGTGGGAGACTTGGGGTGGATGCGGTTTTGGCGTCTTGGAGTTGGTATTGGGACTGGGATTCGGATTGAAGAATTGGGGGTTTGGCTCTACGGAGTCATGTCGTGTAACCCAGCGGAAGGATATATGAGTGGGTTGGAGTTCGGATATACGCTAGATTTCAGGATATCCCAGTAATAAGGATCGTCATACCTTCGCGAAATGTTTAACTTTTCTGTTAAGCTCTCGGTGATGCTTAAAAGCGGATAAAAAGCTCGGAGGTGCTCTAAGGCGTTTTGGTAATTTCGGATTGGAGTTGCCTTAAGCTGTCCTATTGCCGAAGAGTTATTTAACATTGAGGGTCGAGCGTTTTAGAGGATTTAGCTGATGTTCTATTTGCAGTTGTCTAAATCATTGACATTCAGTATCATTCGGTTCCGAATGTCTTTCAGATACACTAATTGAACGCTAGTCATTTTATGCATTGGTGCTTTACACGCATTCGTCCTGTCAAACATGCCCATAGTTAAAAATTGATACGAATGCAGACGCCACCCTATAGCGGCCCAGGAACGTGGCCAAAAGAAGATGAAGACAGAAATATCTATGGTTACAATCCATCCGAAGAACCTAACCGTTCCCCGCTCTCCCTCTCAACCAATACTCTCATTAACTTCATCCCTTGCGGAAGGTGTGATGTGGTAAGGTGGCAGCTGCGAGACGCTCATTTCGCAGCGCCGGGATACCGCGTCTTGCCAACCGTGAATGGGACGTAGCGGTACTTGATCATATGCTGAATCTGCCTCCGCACTGAAGAGTCGGGAAATTAGCAAGTGGCCATTATTTTGGAGATTGCAGAAAGGGTAGAAGCCGCTTACTCGTCAACATGAACAGAATCAACCAGTACACGACCAAAACTGGCCAGAAAACGGGCAGGTTGAAAACCTCAAACCAGCTGCAGACGAAGCCGATGGCGATGGCCTTGGTGGTCGAGTACCAGAACTTGAACTCAGGTAACCGCCGCACGAACGGCTTGAACTCGTCCTCTTCCTTCGTTGGCAGCCCGCCCGCAGCGCCATCTTCCATGCCCTCATCCTGCTCTAATGACGGGTCGAATTTCGGCGATATGAAGGCTAGGAAAAGGTTGAGGAGGTAGATTCCCAATGAATATGCCACTGATGTCTATGTCAGAACTCATATTCCCTTTTAAACCTGAGGGTTGAGCCATTACTAACCTATATACCAGCCTTGTGCGAAGAATATCCGCAGGACGAAAAATAGAAACAGAGCGCCGGTGCCTATCCATCGGTACACGGTAAACGGGGTTGATTTGTCTAGATAGGCTTGGTATATCTGCGTTGGTGTACGGATTAGCGTCGCTCCCAATAGTTATACTGGGACATTGCGTCTTTAACTCACTCTTCCGTATTTCGTCGTCTGGGCGCTCACGGCGGCGAAAGGGGTGTCGGGCTCAGGCGCATCCATTCTGAGGCGCTGAAAATCGAACTTTTCGGCTTATTTCCCAGGCGAATATTGCAGAATGGGCCCTGAAAGTCTGCGCCGGGTGTGTTGGGCTAAGTGGGTGGGAAAAGGTGATAAGGTTCTCGTGTTGCTGCGTGTCTATTCAAAAGGCTGATTGCCAAAAGATTAAAGTTGGTCTGTTGGGGCTGGGCTGAGCGCTTTTACCCTACAACGTTCCTGGCCTAGCGTATCGGAGGGCGGAATAGAAAATCCGATGAGGGCGACCGGCGTCATACCTAACCGAGGTCGAGCCGCTAGTAGCCGTCGGAGCTTCAATTCATGAAGTTTCCGTTTCCCGTTGCATCCAAAAGCCTGGTCTAGTTCCTGTTTCAATTGTTTAGCATGTATTCTCTACGGGCTTCGAGGAGAGTCGCCTCTCAACTCACCTCTTCTTCCCTTCCACGTCTAATCCGTCCTTACTCTTCGTCATCAACATATGAACATCTCATAGTCTCGACGCCAAAACCTGGGGTTGGGCTGGGTAAGTAGAGCTTTGATAAGAATCCTTTATGATTAAAGGTTTTTATACTGACCCGTTATACCTTGAATAGTCACATTTAACCGCCCAAAAGCACTCAATGCCTTATGCACACCCCTCATCCTCGAACTCAACGATGCCCTCAAGAAACTTGACTCTGACAAAGAAATTGGCGCAATCGTCCTCACTGGCTCCGAACGAGCTTTCGCCGGTCAGCCCAGCCATCCTCTTGCCACAGTCCTCAAAATACCCTACTAAACTCCCTACAGCTGGCGCCGACATCAAGGAAATGAAAGACCTAACCTTTTCCGCCGCCTACGGCAACGACTTCATTGAAATGTGGTCCGACCTAACCACTCGCGTTAAGAAGCCCATCATCGCCGCCGTCAACGGCTATGCGCTCGGTGGTGGCTGCGAGCTCGCCATGATGACTGATATCATATACTGCTCTACCTCCGCGACCTTCGGCCAGCCCGAAATCAAGCTCGGCACCATCCCCGGTGCGGGCGGCTCGCAGCGCTTGACGCGCGCGATTGGCAAGTCGAGGGCTATGGAGCTGATCCTAACAGGGAATAACTTTAGTGGGAAGCAAGCGGGGGAGTGGGGGTTGGCGGCGAAGGTGTTTGGAAATGCCGAGGAGTGTTTGAATGGAGCGATTGGTACGGCGGAGAAGATTGCAGGGATGAGTAGGATTGCTGTCAAGGCTGCAAAAGAGGTTGTCAATAAGAGCCAGGATTTAGGAATTAAGGAGGGTGTGGAGTTTGAGAGGAGAGTGTTCCATAGTTTGTTTGGAAGCAAAGATCAGAAAATAGGTAGGTCTCTTGATTTTAATCGGAATATATTTGGTAGGTTACTAATAATATATTACAGGTATGACGGCTTTTACGGAAAAGAAGAAGCCAGAATGGTCACACGAATGAAATCTAACGAAATAAAATCGACCGCCCAAAAAGAGCTACAATTTTTACAACTTATCAACGACGTCTGAGACTCTACGTGCTTTCTCGTACTACGTACTGAGGCTCGGGACCTCATACAGAGATTCCAACTTGGAAGCTTTCAGGTCTCGAGACAGGCCATCCCTGAGCATTGCGGAAATTAAACATCAAGCAGGCAACTCTGGCTGACTGATTCCAGATATTATTTATATACAGTCTCACCGCAGACATTAGGAATGGCGATGGCTGTCAGTGTATCAGTGGTTGAAACACCTCATGCGATTTTAATAAATATATACGCCGAGGGAATACGTTTAATCCTTCTCATACCAAATGGGTTCTGGGTGAGCATCTGAAGTATTTCAGAGCTGTTTAGGTAGAGGGCGTTTAGATTTTTGTGTCTGGGCCATTCACGAGCGCATAGGTGGGACCCTGAAAGATACTTGGAGGGTGAGTATCCGTCTCAGCAGCGTATGAGGCAGGCCTTGCAGATTTTTTCAGGCCTTCGAGGAACAACAGATTCTTCGATTTACAGATACTTCTCTTTGAATCAACACCTTCCAACATCTTTGCAGTAAATAAAACGAACTTCTCAAATACGGAAAACTCTAGTTTTGAAGGTATTGGCACGCAGATATATAAGAACCACAAGTACTAAAAGGAACGGGGCAGTAACAGCGCGAGCCTAACATGGTAAAAATAAATAGCATTAGAGGAGGACAGTGTGATATCGAATTTCATTAATCCTACAAAATCATCCATTAAAACGATACGTCATGAATCAAGATTTTCTCTCAATCTCATTACAGTGTCATCTCGTTCATCCTACACGTCCAAAGGATTCTCTCCATCCTGTTTCTTTCCACCCAGCTTCTTAGAAGCCATGTCAGTGGTATCGGTGACCATGCCGCCGGCAGCTGCAAGATAGATGTTAGTCGCACGCTCTCATCAGGTTGTATCGACTGGGACATACACTTCGTGGTGTCGCCAACACCCTTCGTCACGCCTCCAACTGTATCACCGATGCCTTTGCCGAGTCCACTAACGGTGTCACCTATGGCTACGTTAGGGCCATTTTAAGATATAGCTAGGAATTTGGGGGAGATAGGAAACGCACCCAGGGTGTTCGTAACACCGCCAACCCCCTTTCCAACAGTGTCCGTAACACCTCCCAAGACGTTGCCTATTCAAAATTAGTGATTCGAACGGCACAAAGAGCATTCTTGATGCCCACCAATGCCGCCGGTGACGGTTCCGAACATGCCTTTCGGCCAGTTTAGCTACCTCGTTCAATGAGGAAAAAAGTGGATGGATGGGAAGAGGTACCTTTCTGTTGATTCTCTTCGGCCATTCCGAATAGCAGTCTCTCGCAGTCTTAAAACGGTGATTGAGTAAAGTTTAGGTAGAAGCAGTTGAGTAAACAGTGATTTATTCCGTTAACTGAAACCCGCAACGCATACATCTCCTTAAGTAATATACCCCCTCTTCTCTCTACGCTACAATGACGTCTTCAACTTGATCCTCCAGACCCTCTCCCAAAAACTCACCCCACCCCTGCCCAATTCCGTCATCCCGCCCGATCGGAGCAGGGAAGTCTGCGCCACATCCTGCCCAGACTGACGAATAAGCGCGCCGCCATCGCCACAACACTCCAACCGCACCTCCTGCATCCCCCATTATCCCACTCCCTAAGCACAACCAGCAAAACCGTCCCGCAGTTAGGGCCACAGAATCCAAGTTTTCACGCAGCATAGGTGCAAAAAGTTCGGGGCCCTTCTACCATCCAGCCACGGAGGAAATGCGCGTTCTGCTTGCTGTACGATGACCCGTTACCCGGCAAAGCCAAAAGGAAAAAACCTGCCCGATGTAAGGGAAGAGCTGCTGCGTAGCGGCCTTTTGTAACCTGCCATCTTGCTCATCCTCTAACTCGCTTCTGCCTTTCCCGGAAAACACACCGGCTTGTCCACGTGGCCTGAGATCCAACATACCCGCGCCCGGCCCAACGTGTCGGGCACAGAAGGTGACCAGGAAACGGAGATCGGCCTGAGGGATCGACGTTCTGGACCCCTTTTTTTGGGACCGGTCGGTCTGGGTTGGTGTGGTTGGTAGTGGGGAGGTGAATCTGATGAGAGGGGATGGGTGAAAGGGGGTAGAGTAGAGGGAAAGGGCTAGGGATGCGGAGGCGCGTCATGAGATGAATCCGATCTGGCCGCGAGGGGTGGGCACTTGATGTTGAGATGGAACGTCGCGGGGAAGTGAATGCCTAAAGATCTCTGTGAAGATCGGCACGTTCGCGTTCCTCTCATACTCATCTTATGCCTCGTCCTCTCCATCCCTCTCCTAGACGGACTTCTCATGAATGTCTTACCATAGCTTGGCCCAGCATGGCACAGCACAGCACAGCGACATTTTATGAACTGATTCATGAACATTTTCAGTGCGGTCTCTGCATTAAAAGAAGTTATACACAAGTGCGGGGCAGTCTATCTGAACATCCTGTGAAGAGATTAAATTAAAACCTAGAACCCCATGGGAGGAAAACCACGGAAAACCCACCCCAAAGCCGTCCCGTTCATCCACCGCATTCAGCCCGCACAGGAGGCAAAAAAGGAAAAGGAAGAACCGCAGAAAAAAGGGGTGAGCATGAAGTAGAAGAAGAGTTGAAGACACAACACACAGTATCTGGCACTGGATCGAAGTGCCACGCCAGACTAGGAACACACGGGTCGCAAAGGCGGAATAGAGAGCCCAGATGCCACCAGCTAACCACGTTAAAGCATGGCAGCTAGTAGGGGCTGGAGAAACATAGGATGTAAGAGTAAGAGGTGCCCATGTGGATAAGAAGACTGACGACTTCAGCTTGATAAGAAAGAATGAAGAAATTCGCAATTCCCAACCACCAACGCCGGTACAAAAATCCTACGCAAGAGTGAGTATAACGCACGCAAAAAGGAAGATGCCAGCAGTGGACCCCGCCCTGATCTTTTTGTCCTCGCCGACCAACAACACAAGATAAAACTTTTGCTGATCTTAATGACACGGATGAATGAAAGTGAGCAACCCCGCGAAATGCATTACAGTGCTTGCAAAATGCCCCGGTCTATGCAACAGAGAGATTAGATTACCGAGCATGGGTTAGAAGCCTAGCCACGCTATGGAATGTACCATTAGAGTAGAAAAGAGGCAATCATGGCTCGGAAGGTTTGGCGCTGTCAGCTTTCCTGGCCTTGTTTTCAGCCGCTGGAGATTTCGACTGTGTCCGCGCTAGCTGCGATTTAGACATTGGTGGTGATGAGGTTGTTGAGGGAGGAGAAGCGACGTCGCCAGCGCCTTCGCCTGATGTATCGAGAGCTGCAAGTGCACTAGATTGCAGTTAGCAGCTGACATAGACATAATATTAAGGAGCGACTTACCTAAATGAATTCACGTGATTTGTAGACTCTTTATCCTTCTGGGAAGGGGGTGTTGCTGTCCTTGAAGAAGCTCCAGAATCTTCTCCTCCTTTCATTAAGCCACTGGGACCCAGACCTTTCCGGCCGCTGCTGCTACGGCTACCAAACAAAGATGAGGGACCGAGTTGGGCAGGGCTGTTGCTGATATTCCGCCCAGAAGCGGCCTTGGACAGTTTGCGTAGGTCGTCCATACCAAGCTGATTGCGAGGATAGTCTGGTGGTGGCATCATACCACCCCCCGAGAACGAGCGAGCATCGCCGCGACCCATCTGTTGCCGAGGACCACCGCCACGCTGGTTCGATCGGGATCTCTCAAGGTCAGCCTGTTGTTGGGCAGCCAAAGCTTCCTGGTGGATCTCCTGGATTGTCTTCGGTCCCTTTGCGTCGTCCTTAGACTTCCAGCCCTTCCTTCTCAGATCAGCAACATCCAAAAGCATGAAGTGCATACGGCTTGGAAGACCCTCAGTGTTCATGATCTTTTGAATGCGCTCGAAGTACATGTTAATCATCTTAGGACCAGACTCGGTATTCTCCATGGTGAAACCGACGGTCCTGAGCAGCTTGACTAAGCTCTCGATAGCCGACTCGTCGGGAGTACCCTCGAAATCAAGGAGCTTCAAGACGCACTCGTGCATGATACGAAGAGTCAACATGCCAAGCTTGTACAGTTCACCGATAAACTGGATCAAACCAAGACCACGTCGCTTAGCAGCGGCTGCGATATAGTATTCGTCGGACAACATGGCGGCCTCCTCGCTCTGGCCCTCAGGCTTCTCAGGGAGGTTGACTTCCCAGCCGCGTTCGAACTCTTCTTGACACCTATTTAGCAGATACTTTCTGAACAAGGCGCCGCCGACGACGGGGTTGCCGATTTTGTCACGGACGTTCTCATCCCTGATTTCAGGGCTCATAGTCTCCAACATGCGCTTGCAGAACTTGGCGTACATCGAAGCCCAATGTGCTTCGTCGCAAGCTTTCTCGAAGGTGAGTTGGATGACTTGACGGAGAGTGCGACCGTCGGTCTCGTCCTTGGACTGGGCGGCGATTTCTAGGATTTGGTCGGCAATCTTGTCGAACTTCTCCGGAGTCATCTTATTCAGCGCAGCCTTGACCTTACGTTGAACCATGTCAGGAGGCATGTGTCCAGCTGCCATTATCTGCTGCTGTTGAGCCTGTGGCGCACCAATGCTCATGGGCTTCCAGCCACTGTTGGACTTCTCTAAAGGCTTCAATTCCATTCCAGCAGTGAGTGGCATCGCCTTCGCTGCTTGCTCCTCATCGCGTCTGCTAGGTGCCTTATCAAGACCACGTCTACTTCCCTTACGTTGGCTGTTGTTTCGAGGGGAGTTGGGACCAGCTTGTGCCATATTGGGGAATGAGCCTGTGCGGTTCATCGGAGGAGGTCCACCCATAGGGAATCCACCTGGGCGGTTAGCAAACTGAGCAAGAGGGTTGTTCATTGTTGGTCGAGTGGAGCCTTGAAGAGACTGCTGGAATCGCTCTTCTGAGGTCGTACCTGGGCGAAGAGTCCTTCCAACTGAGGCAAATGCACCCATAGTGCCACCTGACATACCAGCGGGTAGGCTGGGACGCGAGGGTTGTCTGCTACCCATGCCCATTGAAGGCGTACGGGCTGATTGAGGGCGAGCAGAATCAGAAGAGTCGCCAACAGTCTCTTTGACCTTACTATCCCAATCAATAGAAGGCTTCTCCTTAAAGACATCCTGGAATTGAAGCAAAAATTCCTTGTCGTATTGACGCCCTTTGCTCTTACCCCCTTGATTTAATGCAGGATTGGGTGACTTGATACCATCTGGATAGTTGACCAACTCACTCCTAACCTGGAGGAAGCGGGCAGATTTGAGTGACTGCATACCTGCGGTTAGCTGAGCTGGCTCAACTGGCTTGGTCGTCTCCAGTTTGAGCGCAGCGGGCTTGGGTTTGCCACCGCTTGTGGTTCGCGGCTGAGCTGGGGGTGGCATTGAGACTTCAACAGGTGGAGTAGATGTACCACTGTCAGAAGGCACATTTGAGCTAGGACCGAGATTTGACTTCTTGAGAGAGGCAAACATCTTCTCACGCTCCGCCTTTTGCTCAGGAGTCTCCTCCGAAGCGGCTTGCCGGGCCTTCTCACGAGCCTCTTCCCGTGCTTCAGCCTCTCTCTCAGCCTTACGGAGCTCCTCTTCAGCGTTAGCAGCAGCTTCAGCGTCTTTGCGAGCCTTTTCTTCTTTTTCTTTCTGCTTCTTTTCTTGATAAGCTCGCTCTCGCTCCTCTTCCAGTCGCTCCTTCTCCTCCATCTCAGCGATCTCGCGCTCGAACCTCTCTTCTTCTTCTCTCTGGAGCCTCTCTTTCTCTTCTTGCTCTCGCTTGATCCGTTCAGCCTCTTCTCTCTCCTTCTCAGCTGCAGCTGCAGCCTTCTCAGCTTCTTCCTTCTCCTTAGCTGCCTTCAGCTCCGCTTCCTCCTTTTCCTTGGCAAGTTTAGCCTCGGCCTCTTCCTTAGCTTTGGCAACTTTTTGCTTCTGTTCTTCCTCAACACGCTTCTTCTCCGCCCTATCGGCCTCAATTTGCTTCTGGAACTGCTCAGCGAATTCCTTCTTCTTCTTCTCTTTCTCAGCAGCGCTCTTGCTGACAGTGCTTTCAGAGCGGCTATGCTGTGACTCGGTGGCGCTGGGAGCACGCGGTGGAGGGGTGGGTGTAGAGACGACGGCAGGGGACCTAGGTTGTGGAGGAGGAGCAGGTGAAGCTGACTTCTTGTCAAAGCTTACCACCTCACCGTCAGGATTCTTAATAACGATAGCCTTGCTTTTTGTTTTAGGAGGGATGGCAAAGTTAGGGCCCGGAGCTGGGCTGCTTGAACTAGCGCTGGGAGTATGAGCATGTGAAACATGGTTCACGCTTGGCATTGCAGGTGTCTGCGGCTGAGCAATAGTTGACGGAGGTCGCTCTGAGACCTGAGAAGGCGATCGTGACATTCCTTGTGCATGTGGAGGATTACCATAAGGACCCTGCATGTAAGGCTGTGCCATTTGCGGAGGGAAGTTATTTGGTCGAGGGCTAGGTGGAGCTGCACCACCATACTGCATCTGAGGATGCATTTGGTAGTGCTGTGGATAGTACGGGTAGTTAGGATCGAGCTGAGCCTGTGGTGGCATGCCATATAATCCCTGGGATTTGAGCAAGGTTAGATATTGATCAAAGCCGCCATTTGCGGGTGAGAGATCAGGGAAATGTATAGTTCGAAGAAAAAAGTTGTGGGGGGGTAAACGAAATTGAACCTTCCCCGGCTTTGAAGAAACTGAACCGTTTTGAGATTTTCCGGGAGAAATGAAATTGCTGGATTCTCCAGCTTGTTTTTGGGGAGAAGGAGAAAGGGAACGAACAGTTTGGGATTGGAAGTGCTGCGGATGCCCGTATGGAGGATATTGCATTTGTGGGTTATTCGCAAGATGCACTTGTGAGTGTACCGTCGCAGGCGTCAGAGCTGGACTCCGATTCTGGCGAAACGGCGAGTTTGGTTGACCTATTGGTCCATGGTTTTGAAACTGTGGTGGTATATTTTGTGCGCCTCGCTGCTGGTTAGGAAGCTGCCTAAAAGCTGGGCCGGGCGATGAGTGTGCCATTTGAGGGCCATAGCTAGGGTTGTTGAACCCTCGACTACGTCCACCGTTAGGCGGAAAGCCTCGATTTATGTTGCTCATGTTAGGGTTGCTCATGTCACTGTGTGCGGACTGAGAAGACTCGCGTCGAAGATGCTGTGCCTGGGGAATGGGGTTTTGACCTGGCGGCATGGAGACGGACCGTAGCTACAAAGTCAGTCAGTAAGCTTTTCGATATTCAATAAACGCGGACAACACATACATTTGGCTCGGCGCCTTCGCCACCTACACCGCCGAATACTATCCCCTGACCTGATTGGAGGCCCAAAGGAGGCCGACCACCACTTGACGCAGGCGGCGGAATAGGTGAAGGAGAAGTCGCAGGCGAAGTAATCCGAGGGTTGTTTATCGGTGTTGACAGGTTCGCAGCCTGAGGATGGAGTGGAACGCTGTTCGATATAGCTGGGGATCCGCCAGCCGTGATAGACCCGAAAGTCAAATTTGGGGCTCTGTTTGAAGCAACTGGACCACCGTTCGGCATGTATCCACTCGCGCCCGATGCGCTTATTGTGACTGATATCTTCCGACTATGGTCACCTAGCGTAGGAGCTCCGTTCACCCCGCTGCTATTCACGATAGTTGGAGGGCCAACTGATGGGACAGCCGGCTGGATGGGGTTTTTCCCGTTCACCGGAGAAATCGAGCTGCCCTTCCCATGTTGTGGTTGTGCCGAGCCACCCACTGCCACTGGAGGTTCTGTGCTAGACGCGATCGGAGGCGACGAAATGGGCTTTTTGGTCGCGTTGGCGTACGAGCGGGCAGTGGGCTGAGCCGGACCAGCGGCCACAGTGGACGTCGTTCCTGGAGCGATCGAGGACGCGGCGTTTGCTGTCTGGGCGGCGATGATGGGATTATGCGCGGTCGAGATAGAAGTACTCATTAGAAACCTAGAGTGGGTTGAAAAGGCGGTTCGAGGTAGTATTCGATCGTGCGTTCAGATGGCTCAAAAAGAGTCGGTGACGTCGTCGAATATCAAATCCGAGCGGCGAGGATTATTAGAGGTCGCTGTAGAGCGGAGATTGAGGAAAGAGAGTGTGATGAAAAGGAAGGGAAGAAGAAGATGTGCGCTTTTTGAGCAGCGCAACTAAGGCTGTCACAGCGAACTCCTTCACGGTGAAAGTGAGAAGTGCTTCCTGCAGTGCCGCTTTGCGGGTGATTTCGACAGAGAAATCTGTGAAATCAGCAACGGGCGTCCGTGAATAACACAGACGGGCCGGTTGGGGGGTTCTTGATGGGTGATTCTTCGTGATGAAGAGGATGATGAGAAGAGAGAGTGAGGCGTTGCGAAGACTTCAACATAATTTTCTCTCGGCTAGCCCCAATCCTCCCGCGCCCCAGGACGACGAACCCCCCTGTCAGCAGCCCAGCACACACAAGGACAGATACAGATAAATTCAGTAGCACAGCCCGTTGCTTATTCTATTTCTTTGCTTGCTTGCATTTGATTGCAGTGCTCCTCGCTACATGCGCCTGTGGACTATGTCTACATTCTACAAGCTCCCAGGGGTGTTTGATGACTGGGCCTTGCCAATAACCCTATTTCGGGACACCTGTTGCACCAGGGAGAGAGGCTGAGAAGGCGTACGTGGGACTCATTTATCTGGCTACACGCCGCACCTGATTCCTTCCGCACGATTCTCTTCCCGTAGTCATCGATCGTGTCTGCCTCGCCTGCAAAAATAGCCTGGTGGTGCAAAGCAATGCGGCGCATCGTGAGATTTCGCATGCGATCATCTCTGCCGGCTCAACGGGGTTGGTTAACCACAATGCCGGCTTCCAAGAGCCGTCGGGATACAATTACACAGCAGTAGATTAAAGGCTAATTCTTGTTTTTACATTTCGTTTCTTTCCTTAACAAATTCACTTCGCAATGCTAGGTAGTATTTTTTTTTTTTTTAGATAGACAAAAGAAAAGGTAAGCGGGTCCACCGAAAAAGCATACAAAGGTTGGGAGATCCTGAACTGCTTTGACAGGTAGGTACTCGGTAGGTAGCCAGGCAGCTTCTGCTTTGACGCACAACGCAAGGACAATATCATGGCCATCAAAGAAACAACCAACTTTTTTTTTCGCCTTTACATTTTTGACGTGCCGGCCAAGGGCTCTCGACGTCTCCGCAATGCTTATGCGAACGGTCTGCGTGATGAGCGAATGGCCAACCACCAAAGACTTCGAGGCGGCTTAACTCCGATAGGCGCCCTCCAATCCGCCATAGCAACGGCGTCGCTGCTAACCCCGAACTGATATCGCCACAGGCTAAAAGGGATGCCTTGCGAAGCGGACGGCCAAGACCAGCCACTACCTAAAGCTACCTTCGTACACTCCCTTTAAATGACTCATTGGGAGCATGCTGCATCTGCACAACCTCCGTCGAGGGCTTTTCATGCTGCCGCTAGCTAGACGGCCCTCGACCTACCGGTCTGCTTGTCATGCCATTGGTGTGAAGCCTCCCAGCCGATGCAAGCAATAGCCTCGCGCACAGCAACGTCAATGCCTGTCTTGTGGCCCGATCGGCTACAGAGGAGGATGAGGAAGGTCAAAGTCCGTGGAAGGCGTTTGGGCGCTGGTCTGCCTGAGTCCAACCACGTCCAACCCACACGCCTCTCCAAAGTCTGTGAAGCCCTGCGCATGTAGCATGTGAAAAAAGTTTCGCAGCCTGAAATCCCAAGGTCCACGGTGAAGCCCACGTGATACCCCCCGTCTTGAAGTCTCACCAGAGCAACGGTTGCAGGCAGAATGCCGCAACCTCTTGTACCTGAAAATCTCGCCCACACACCTCTCCACATCCCTTCCACCGTGTTTCCCGCATTTCCGAGTTTTGAGAGTGTTTGGATGGAATCGCTGTTTCGGAATCTGCTGGCCGCCGCGGGCGCACATCCGTCTGCTGATCCGCCCTTGATAGTTCTTCGAGAAGGCCGCGTAGAACGTTTCACTAAGCCCTACGGGAAAGTGGCCAGCGCCTCGCAATTTATCACGCAGGAAATTTAATAACTTAATCCAATGTCCCTGACTATAATAATCTATGATGACTCGCCGCACATGGCTAATGTGTTCCTGAATCGCGCGCCTGTGTACCTACAGTCGCAATAGTAGCACTCATGTAGCCACACACGCTAAAATAGAAGACTTCTTGGCATCATACTTGTAGATTCTTTCTAAAAAATTTCCGTGGTATCGATAAGGGGTGGAAAGTGGTGAACAGCTACGTACAAAGTAGATACAAGAAGGGTATTCGCGCCGTCCTGTTGAAGCAAAGCACTTCAACGCCAGCGAGAGTCCCGCGCCGCGGGCCGGCCTAAAACATCCAACAGGCAAATCCAGCGAACGCAGCTCCACAGGGCGCAATGAAATGAAGACGCGGAAGAACAACGAGTACGAAACAGTCGCCCGGAACAAAAGAGACAATCTCACACAGTCGAATCGCAATATTATGGCCGTTAGCTTCATACCAGTCTAGGTCGGTGGGATCCAGCATCCTTCCATAGTTTCCATGACCACGATTTCGTGATGATAAAGAGTTGGTTCCTCCTATCTAGGAGGTCGCCCTGATACCCTCAATAGTTGTCATCAAAGCGTTTTACGGTGAATATGCATCCTCCAAGGATGGAACGCTGCAGCCTCATCCAGTCAATATGATTGCTGCAACTGTACGGAGCCGTCATTCGTATCGTCGTTTTCGTGATTTGATCCTTCAACCACTTCACCCAACACTGCGCCAACCTGCGAGTACTGATCATTTTGACCCACATCCTGCCGCATGTACGAATTTTGGAACGAGGTGATGTGGTGCGGCGCACTCATGTGCGGCATCTGGAAGCTCTGAGTCACCAGTGGCGAGCTTGTGTAGTTAGGGAACGTCGCAGTCTGAGGCGTAGCCACACTACGGCTTGGTGTGTAGTGAGTGCTCAACTCAATCCGTCTAGGCACGTCGCCGGAGAAAGAGCGCATCCTCGTGGATGCTCCAGCTTGGAAGCCTGGGATTTGAGGATCTTCAGCCGTTAGTAAGGAATCATTGGTAAGCCTAGAGAGTCATCAACTTACAGGAATAACCAATGCCATAAGGAAGCATGGAACTGGAAAAGGACCTTTGCGGCCCTTGGTCGCCACTCATCTGCGAGTTGTCCATTTGCTGCCCGGAGTGATCGTTCACACCATTGAGATTACCGTCATTCCCATTATTTGTATAAGACATGCTTGCTCTCAAGGGTGAAGAAAGCGATTCCGCACGTGTTCTTGCTATGCGGTCGGAATGTAGTTGCAAACGAGGAATCCCTGGGTGAGGCGCGTATCCTGAGTTAGAGCTCATAGACATAGATCCAATGAAAGGGTTGGATCTCCTCGGACTGCCATCAAGCGCTCCGGAGGAGTATCCGAACGGGGAATTTTCAGCGCCAGCAGGTGCTGGTGATAATGTATCGTTCACAGGCTGCGGTGGTGCGAAAGCAAATCCGCCGAAAGCAGGGCTAATACCGGTAGGGGACAGGTGAGTGCCTTCAGGAAGTCGCCGGATCGTATCGGTGCTAAGCTGATGGGCCATGTCTCGTTCTGGGAATCCTGGACTATAAGAGCTAGGCGAAGTTAAAGGCGTCCCAATTCCATGCGTTGTTCCAAATGGTGAGTGAAGCGCTTGAGTCATGTCGAAATCGTCGGGTAGCGCTCTTGATCTCATCATTCGTTCGCGGTCATCGCTCGTTAAACGCTTTAACTTAGCTCTCCTACCAAACCCATATTAGTTCAATTATCGTAAGTGGTATTAGACACATTAAAAGGGCCAGGGAGCGGCTCACCGGTTCTGGAACCACACTTGCACCTGCCTTGGGCTCAAGCCAGGAATTTCTCGAGCAAGTCGTTCTCGGTGGGCCGCGTCAGGGTGTGCTTGACGTGTGAACTCGCTCATGAGGAATCGTGTTTGATTGTGTGTAAGCCTAAGTGCTCTGTTAGGTACCAATCAATGAAATTGAAGTTCGTGTCTTCAAATTTGCTGACCTGAATCTCTTCATCTTGCGCTTCTGCGCCCTCAGCTCCGCAGCGGAAATTGGTGGGTTTTGTTCATCCTCTCCTCCGTCACCTGATAGAGTGCCTCCTTCATGGATGTCTTCATGCTCATCACTCTTTTCCCCACAGGGAGATGGCGGCGTGAGCCTTGACACTGGGCTTGCTGGAGCGGATCCACTAAAAGTCACATTTGACAATTCACCTGAATCGAGCTCTTCGAGTTTGCTAATCGTGATGCGCTCTCTTTGCGGCACTGGCGAGCCCCCAGAGCCATCCAGAGAATGATTAGACGGATGAAGAGAATGTCCTGAAGGCCTTATCGTGTAAGGAAAGCTTCTGTGGGTTCGTAACATCGGACGCCTTTGCATGTCTAATGGAAGGCCTGATACTTCGGCGTGTAGCATTGCCATGTCGCCTTCGGAGTTTGTGGAAGTGGGGTCCAAAGGTTTAATATCCTGGTTTTGCCACTCGTTTTCTGCGGGAGTCGCGTTATACGCAGACATACGCGGTGAGCTAGGCGGAGAGAGCGGAATGAAAAGATTTCCGTCAACCATTTGCAGCTTCAGGGGCGGTGTTTCGATGCGGTGTTTGGTTTGGCTGTGGCTGAACGACCTAAGAGATGACAGTCAGCACGGCTGACGCCTCACGCATAGAAGGCGCCTACTTTATCGTTGAGCCTCGACTTCTTCCTCGTTTCTAGCAATCAAGTGACGAGAAGGTAGTCAAGTCTGATCGCCGCTGGATACTGCTGTAGTGCAACTGGCCATACGAGCTCCGCCTTGAGCACTCAGACGAGATTATCGTCAACTCCCAACAGATCTTTGCTGAAGAAGTCCGGGAAGTTTGCGCAAACAAGAGTCAGTCTCTAGATCCAGTGCGGGGTACGGCGCGGATGATCGGCGATTTGAGATGGTGTTTTCGCGATGCTTTAAGATGGACCGAGGGCACACACCAGCGCGACGGACTCTGGTTCGCGAATCTGTCACGGAGAACGAATCTGGCGGTTACGTCTCGTAGAAGTTTTGGGTTGCTGATACGCGGGACCCAGGCTGAACTGTTGATGTCGCACCTTAAGACAGAATGGGGCGCAGATTTTTCGTGTAACAACTCTTGAAATAGAAAGCTGGTAAGGGACGTGATACGACGGCCAAATAAAGATGCACAGTGTCCGTGGGGTCCTTTAGCAGAGAGAGACAAGCAGACCGTTTGACACTGAGATATCTGGATAGTCCAGTGTAGATTGATGACAACTAGTGGCCTTTGTAATAATACTGTGGAACAGCACGGAGGCTATATCAGCGATAACGAACAAGAAAGTGGAGGGACAGATTATTCATACAAGAAGGCTTGACGGCACTATAAGTTCGACGATCCGGATAAATCGAGCTTAACAGTACATCGGCAGTCCAGGGTCAGACCACCACCAGGGCGCACTCCATCTTAGGAGGACATAATAATCTTCGAGGATATGGACGTAGTTGTTACACCACGAGAGGCGTGATTGTCTTCCAGCGTTAGCACAGCAGAAGACAAGATCAGGGCACAGGGGTGCGGTACCTCAGGGCGGGACCCTAGAGAGATGGAGCAGCGACGGAGGAAAAACTGGCGAATGAAAGGCTGATGGGGTCAAGTGTGCTTGAAGGCCAAGTGTGCTGTTCTCGAAAGAGAATGAGGAAAAACTGCATGGTGGGCTCTAAGGTTCGCAGATGACAGGGAGCATGGAGGAAAACGCCGACAGCGACGCCTGATCCGTGGCGTTCAGAACAACAGTCGACGGAGATGGGCCGCCATTGGCAGAAGGCACAGCGGGAGTTCCAGGGACGCCAGGAAGGCGGCAGGGATGGAGCAGGGCTCGGCAACGCTTGTTGCGGGGTCTAGGTAGGCAGGTGGGTGAGGAGCGAGGAGCTGGACTGACAGCTCTCCACCAGCCGTCGCTAAGGATTCATCCACGATCCGGGCGAGTGTTCCTATCATCGTCCCCACGTCTGTTGTGGCTAAGATAGCCTCCACATGCGTTTCGTAACCTCCAAGGCGTGGGAGATTGCGTCAGGAACGCGATGGATTTTCAGCCTTAGAGCCGCTCAAGGCGCCCACCCTAGTGCATGAAAACGGTAGTGTCAATTCATGTGTCGGCGGACTAGACCTAGCCTCTTCTCTTGCCCCTGCTGATGCGCATGCACGATCGGTTGAGGTCAGCGTCTAGTGGGCTACAACTGCCAATCGACAGTCCACAACCGACTGACCTTCAGATCTGAACGATGAGATCCAACGGTGAAGTGCTCGGCCCGCTCCGGGAAAATTCTGCTTCTGGAAGACTGCGTGCTGCGGACTGCATGTTGACAGCAGTAACGTTATACTACAACGTGACAAATGCTGGAGCCACGAGGGTCCCGGGGCCAAACAGCATGGCTCAGGCTCTCAGCGTAGGAATTTGTTTAGCAGCTGCCAGCCCTGGGTCGAAACGGTTATAATTTCCCTAATCCTCGACGCAGGGGCGATCAGCTCTCACCATGATCGCTGCAGCAGGATCATGGCCGTATGCACCCCTGGGAGGGCGTTTCGACGACTTTCCGCAATGATCAGCGGCCGGGTATACAGAGCGCAACTAAGAAAGGAAATCAAGCCGCGCCAAAAAGAGGTTTGATCCGTAGCGATGGCATAATGCAACAAGCAGACGCGAGCATAACACGACCGAGGGAAAACCACGCAGAGGGCCGAAGCCGGCTCAGAAACAACGAGAGGAGAGACGGCCATGCGCGGTGAAGTAGACGAGAGAGAACAAACACGTTTACAAGCTAGGGTATATTGCCTGGCAATGCCGCGCAAAACAGCGTTTCCTGCCGCCACTCGTCCCCGCGAGCCGAGTCTGAGTGGGATCTGGGCAGTGGTGGACAATGCCTGGGAAATGAAGGAGTGGCAGAGAGGCCGTCTTCCGCCGGCGGAAATTCAAATAGGCTCATTGGCTGGGTGAGACCTCGTCGCGGAGGTTTGATGGCTAGCATGGATACGCTCGCTTGGTGTGCTTGGAGGAGCAACCAAGGAGAGGCGAGGAAGGTGGGAGCCCTTTCATTTCGGGATGCTGCAGAATCGCCCAAGACGGCGGATCGATGCTGACAACGACAATGAGCCTGAACTGGGCCAACACCACAGCGCAGCTCATCCTTCGTCCCGGCTTCGCTCCGGACGCACAAGGCTGCTGCTGTGTCTGTGGTACCACTCACCTGCGCTCACTCGCCCGAGAAAGGGGCAGACAGGCAGACCAGGGACCGCACGCCGCGGCCGGGCTTCTCGGGATTGCGCGGCTCTGGAGGGTTTAGAACCTGGAGAACCTAACTGCAACTCCCCATTGCCGTCGAGGATGGTCGACGAGCATCGCCGCCAGCCCGTCTGCACGACGGTGGCGGTCACAAAATGGTGGCACGGTGAAGCAGGAGTGTGGAGGATCGCTCGGCGACGCACGTCTGCTCAACCGAGGCGGATGGCGACGCCACAACCTTTTCGCCTGCACATCATCGTCAAAAGAAGCATCACGGCCGCCAACATTGGCGAGATTGGCAAGATTGGCAAGATTTGCACGCATCGACGCATTGACGCATCGACGGTAGATTCTTATCGCAACGGCGCTTGCAGCCATGCTGCTACTCCACCGTCGCAGCGGCAGTTACTTAACTCCCTCGGCCCGTTTATCCCCTTCTGCCCTTTGCTGCTCCTGCAGAACAGCATCCCTGCCTTCCGGGGCGGTGGGTGCGCTCTCTTCTGCTGCTGTGTCATCCACCGTATCCGGCTGAAAGAGCCTCTCTAGAGATTTGCTGTCTTCGATCCTATCAAACAAGCTCAGCTTGTCCTTCGATGCGATGCGGAGTGCTCTCCACGTTTTGCTAGTCTTAGCTTCCCCCAGGTTCTCCTTTTCTTGTTCTGTCATCGCCAGGTCCATGTCCAACTCTATCCCTGCGACGGCCTCTGCAAATGACTCTGCACTGGGCACGACATATCTGATCTCTCGTAAGCACATCGGAGAGAATACGCTATTCGGGTGAGCGAAGCATACCTATCAAGATCCTTTAGCCTTTCAAGTCCGCTCGCACTCTCACTGTCTGAGAGAAACCTCAAGTCTAAGCCTGCAAGCGTCGAGCGCACTTTCCTGCTGGAATATGCTTTCTGCGCCCCAGATTTGGCTTCTAGGAAGTCTGCTGTGGAGACCCTATCACGTATAATGGGCTGACAATTCTCCATTTTCCACCTTACCCAATTCTTATCTCGTGATAGCACGGTATCCACCATGCGGTAGTAGAATTTGCCGTCGGGGCCCTCCTGCAGGTAATTTGCAATGGAATTTTTAATGCCCGATGCCCACTCGGTCTGTGCTTTGAGGTAAGCCCAAAGGGTTGGTGAGACGACCGGATTATATTGCAGGGACTTACGTCTTGCTCACTGAGGGTGAAGCTGTACTGTAGCGCCTTTTGTGCGTTGACTTGATAAGGTTTCTTCTTAGATTTTTCTGTCAACGAGAGAATGAAATCGATCAGAATCAGTGCCTGGACCAGAATATGCCTCTGGAATGCCAGGTCACTCAACTATATGTAATCAGCTCAGCTAGAGAGAAGCCTTTTTTAGTAGAGAAGTACAAACCTCGAGCTTGAACAGATCACGGCTGGTGAGATACTTAGGGTTGAAAGTACTAGCAAACTCATCGTACCCATCGTCAAGTTTCCTCTTTACGCCCCGCTTACCTTCTGGACTTGGCGCTTGAATAACCTTAGGAACCTCTTTGAATTTCGCAAGCGTAGCTTCTAGTCCTTTCTTAAAGTCGTTAAAGTTTTCTTCACTGAAGAGACGAACAGGATTCGAGAAGGCGTGTTGTAACGACCAGAAAATTGGATAGAGAGTGTCCGTGTCAAGCGTTTGCGGCTTTTCTTTCACATTTTGATCTGGCGCTCCAGATTTCGCAATTCCATCCTCTTCTCTCACTCCATCAGGAGCTGTGACGGCTTCAGCCTCCCCTCCGACATCGACATCCATGCGATCCTCGGCTTTTTCTGAAGTCTGTGCAGATACCTCGAAAGTCGTCACATTCTCGACATGGAACTCCCCTCGTAGATTCACAGAACTCTTGTCTCCCAGAGGGAAACTCTGAAAAAGAAAGATGTACACACGCCCACAAAACACAGCATCCTCGGCGCGAGAGAGTCGACGGAGGAGTTCATTGCAGGAGCGTAGTATCACCAAGTCCTTGTTCTTAGAGTTTGTCTGAAAGATATACTTTAGCAGGAAGAAAAGGTGATGAGTGAGACAATCAAGTTCACATACTGCAATTAAGACCTCTCTTCGCGACTCAAGAAAGTCAAAGACTATCCTACAGCCATCGATACTTTGGCTGTCGAGGAGCTCCTCAACAAGCAATAACACAAGCCCTGAGTAGCACTGATCTGTGAAATAGTTAACACTAAACTAAGCCTGGCAGGAACAGGAATAATGGGACGAACCTCGATCTCCACAGTACTGGAGAATATCAAGCAAATTCCAGATCTGTACGAATGCAGGATGATCTATGGGTGTCGAGGCCTTTATATCTGTCAGAAAGGAACAATCTTGACGGGCTAGAGTAGTTACCAAGATATCATAGAATATATTTCGTGCAGCTCTCTCAACAATTGACTTGTGGGTCTCCTTATCCCCGACCGCATCGCTTAGAAGCAGTTCATCTTCACCAACGAGCTCAGAAACTGGTAAAGCGGGGTCGACGGTGGTTGCCTTTTTGACATGTTTTGCTCGCTCAAGAAGCTCCTGTAGCCTATACGTCATGGCTTGCGCCAGTTCGATATCTAAGGTAGCCATCTTGCCACAGAATGATTAAAGATTATCTTGAGTGAGATCTTTAGTCAAAAGAACTATAGATATTGGATAGGGAAGAGATGATCCAAATATGTTGCAGTCAAATATATGATGAACTTCAACAGGGAGCAAAGCCGCGCGATTGCAGAATGAAAGAGGGGATGAGCGTTTCTTGTACAGTCTCCACTGGTAATCGAAAAGGCTCAAGGCGACAAGCCTAATCGTCTGTGGTTGGATGAGAGGCAAGTATCAAAAAAGGGACGTCTGTCCTTGCCAGGGTATTCAAAGTTGTTTGTTAGGAGTTTCGAGGTGGTAGAGTCAGACGGCGATTAATGTTCAACCCGAACGAGCCATTGTTATAAATCAAAGGTATATCAGAATTGCGCAGCCGCGAAAAGTCATACACGGTGAATATTGTCTATTCGCATTGTTTGACTTTGGCTGAATGACACTTCTCTGAGGTTCGGAATAAGGTTTCACTAGCGGCCGTTGGGATACAGTAAAATATCTTGGCATTTTACGTCAGCAGGTGGGAACGCGTTTTGGGACGCGTTTATGGACGCGTCTAGAGGGATGCATATTTAGAGCAAATGAACACCGCTTCAAGCACATCAAAGACTTGTTACGAACTTAGTAAAACTATTCCAGTCCTTAGCATAATTTTAATTTTCACAGGATATAAGACTACTCTTCACAATTGTTTTAACACACCCTCAGAATAGTTCTCTCAGATAATTCGACGAACGGCACTATGGCCTCAAGAAGCTCCACACAATCCATACCACCCGATGGCGACGAACTCGATGATTTGTTTAATTATGATGCCGCCATGGACAATGCCTTCAACAGTCTCGATACAAATAAGACTGTGACAGCGAGGCAAGAATCAAGCAACCACCCGAATGTAAATGGCGAAAAGGAAGGACTGGGCATTGATGAGGAGATCAAGATAGTGAAGAAGAGGCAACCTGTTGCTAAACTTGATGAACCGCGGTAAGTGTATTATTTTCCAGGAGTTAGGTATTTTGAGCGCGGCAAATTGATGGACGTAGACTGCTCTCCGCCGCCGGTATTCCAAAACTACGACGAATCTCCAAAGATCGTCTGAAATTCAAAGGAAAGGGCCATGAGGTACGTCAGCAGGTAGCTATCTCCTTAATTGGTCTTGCTAACTTATCCCACTACAAGTTCTCAGACATAGCTCGGCTCCTCAATATGTATCAACTCTGGCTGGACGATCTCTACCCTAGAGCAAAGTTTGCCGATGGCCTTGCTATCATCGAAAAACTAGGACATTCAAAACGCATACAGATGATGAGAAAAGAGTGGATCGAGGAAAGGAAACCTAAAGCAACCAAGGAAATCGATCAAGGAAGGAACAATCATAATGAAGAAGACGCCACGACGGGTAGGAGTGAGGTTAATGCCGAACAGAATACTCCCATAGAGCGAACTACAGTGGAGACAGACTTGGAAACTCCAGTACCAGACGATGCGACAATAACCATTGAGGAACCTACCAATAATGGTGCGAGAGCCAGTCCTAACGGTGATGAGATTGATGCATTACTTGCAGAAGAATCGGCACTTGGGGCTCTAGACAATAATCTGCTCATATCGGGGATCGCGACAGCATCAAGGCCTTCCAAGCCAACGGCAGTACAAGATGATGAGTTTGTGGACGATATGGAAGCTATGGCGGAAATGGATGGCCTGTGGTAGCCCAAATTCTGTGCTTTATCATGCATAGCAGGGAGTTCTGGCGAAGAGCATGGATTCTACTTTAGTTTCGCAAAGGCATATATGCAAGAACTAGGTTTGAGGGTTTAATCAATTAAAAGCTGTGCCTGACGATCAAATATACGCCATATGCGCATTGCGGCGCGAGGGGAAGCTAAGATTTAAGGTTATCGATAATGCACGTCACTCATTTTGTTCCACTGCTACTTACCCACCTCAACCCAGCGTTGAAACAGATGCATGACATTCAAGGTCCATACAACCGTCCTCTATGATCACTTTGCCCATTCAAAGAAGATGAACGGTCTCGCTGATGCCTTAGCCAAGGTTCTCCTGGCTGCCGAATCCGTTGGCACAGAAGATCCAAACTGGATAGATTCAATCTTAGACCAACAAAGGCCACGCAAGCGATCAAAACGGACAAAAGAGGAGCTGAAGCAGGAGCTTGAAAAAGATTTCCTATGTCCTTCAACATCATTTAACACAAAGTGGCTGAATGAGTTACAGCAGCGGTGGGATGCGCCAACTAACTACTCTGAGCTCTTCGAAATTGCTCCAACTCAAACTCGCACCATCATTCGCTTTACGCGAGAAGGGCTAGAGGGCCGAGTCACAGGATATCAGGAAATAACAATACCAGCGAGCTCCGCTACCGCGAAGAACTCCACTTCACTGTTGCGAAAACCTGCTAATCGAGCCGACTTTGTCCGAGGTGCCGCTGGATTCTTTCCTTTTACCCCAGGAGGCTTAGATGGAGTAGAAGCCATAGCAGCTCTAGAAGATGAAGTGATATTACGTCGAGAGCGTGAGAGAGCAAAGAAGCAAGGTGGCCTTGATAGGGTGATCAATTTCGGAGTCAGAGGTGGGCTCCTGGAAGTTCCACCAGGTTTTACGCGAGGTCTCAAACTCCATAAAAAGTTACCGGAAGACAATAAAGCAGCAGAAGAGGTTGAAAAGGCTCTAGGAGAAGAGCCAGAGCCTACCCTTGACACAAATACACACCCAGGAGATGATGCTGATAATGTTCTGGATGCAAACGATGCCTCGAACCCTGAAGCGGAGAGCGAAGCAGAAGGTGACGAAGATATCGACTCGCTGCTACCTGTTGAGTTTCCAGCATTAGCTCCCCGTGGTCAACTCGGAATGGCCTCCTCGAAAAGAGGCGGTAGAGAGTGGGCTCATATGGTAGATGTCAACCGGGAGATACCAAACTTCCAAGAATTGGTGCCCAATATGGCTAGAGAATGGCCGTTCGAACTGGACACCTTTCAGAAGGAAGCAGTATATCATCTTGAAAATGGCGACTCCGTTTTTGTTGCAGCCCACACATCCGCTGGCAAGACAGTTGTTGCAGAATACGCCATTGCTCTAGCAGCTAAGCATATGACCAAAGCTATCTATACCTCCCCCATCAAAGCCCTGAGCAACCAGAAGTTCCGTGACTTTCGGGCCACATTTGATGACGTAGGTATCCTAACGGGAGATGTGCAGATCCGGCCAGAAGCAAGCTGCTTGATCATGACCACGGAAATTCTGAGGAGTATGTTGTACCGTGGGGCTGATCTAATTAGAGACGTGGAATTTGTTATTTTCGATGAGGTGCACTACGTAAATGATCTCGAACGCGGTGTCGTTTGGGAGGAGGTCATCATTATGCTTCCAGAGCATGTTACGCTTATATTACTCTCTGCCACCGTTCCGAATACCTATGAATTTGCATCCTGGGTCGGGAGAACAAAGAAGAAAGATATCTATGTTATTTCAACACCAAAACGTCCTGTACCACTTGAGCACTACCTTTGGGCCAACAAAGCCATGCACAAGATTGTTACCGCCGATAAAAAGTTCATCGAAAGTGGCTGGAAGGACGCCAACGACGCTCTTTCGGGCAAAGATAAAGTGAAGCCAGTGGCAGCAGAGGAACTAGCTAACGCAAGAGGTGGAGGTGCCCAAAGAGGTGGCAACCGAGGCCAGAACCAACGAAGCGGACTACAAAGAGGCGGTTCCCAGCAGCGTGGTGGTCCACAACAGCGTGGACGTGGACAGCCCGTACAACGCGGTCGGGGTAATATTGCCAGAACTGGACGAGGTGGCGGTAGAACAACAGCTGCCCAGGATCGCAATATTTGGGTTCATCTCATCCAACACCTGCGCAATAAAGAACTCCTTCCAGCTTGTATATTCGTGTTCTCGAAGAAACGCTGCGAGGAAAATGCCGATGCCCTTTCCAACCTGGACTACTGCACAGCTGCTGAGAAGAGTGCAATACATATGACCATCGAGAAATCCATCGCTCGACTGAAGCCAAAAGATCGGGTGCTGCCACAAATCCGACGCCTGAGAGAATTGCTGAGTCGAGGGATCGCGGTTCATCACGGTGGGATGTTACCAATTGTCAAAGAAGTTGTGGAGATCTTATTTGCCAAAACGCTGGTAAAAGTACTGTTCGCTACGGAAACATTCGCCATGGGCTTAAATCTACCCACCAGGACGGTAGTGTTCTCCGGCTTCAGGAAGCATGATGGACGGGCATTCCGGGATTTATTGCCGGGCGAGTATACTCAAATGGCTGGAAGAGCTGGTCGAAGAGGTCTTGATCCTGTAGGATCAGTCATCATTGTAACTCCAGGTGCTGAAGAAGCTCCACCAGTCGCCAGATTAAGGCAGATGATTTTAGGGGATCCAACGAAGCTAAAATCACAGTTCAGACTCACTTATAACATGATCCTAAATCTCCTCCGCGTGGAAGCACTGAAGATTGAGGAAATGATCAAACGAAGTTTTAGCGAGAATGCGACGCAAGCGCTGCTTCCAGAGCATGAGAAGAAGGTTAAACTCTCGGAAGCAGATCTTGAAAAGATCAAAAGAGAGCCCTGTGATATCTGCGATATCGACCTAGAGGAGTGCCATCAAGCTTGTATGAACGTCCAACGACTAACTTCTGAGCTTCATTTGGCGGCACTGGCCACACCTGTGGGCAGAAGGATATTTTCTCCGAAGCGGTTGCTTGTTTACAAAAAGGTGGGTCATGACATTGGACCGTTTGGCTATCAAATACTTATTGCTTTAGGATGGTATACGGTCCGTTGGCATGCTTCTTCTTGAAGGCATCAGTAAAAGCGTAGAGCCTACGGTACAAGTACTAGAAATAAATACTAATTCAACCCGCCAGCCTAGTGACTTACTGCCATGTCTCCCGGGATTTGTGGAATTCTTCGATCCATTACCACACAAGGAATCGGATATGGTACTCAAACCTGTTTTCATCCCTCTTAGTGATGTCGAATGTATAACGAGGACTTTGCTCAAAGCCCCTCAACCCCTTGAAACCCTAATAAAAAGATCAGGTAATACCCTTACTCAAGCGTGTGTATTGCAGATATATTAAGATGTTAGTCAGACGCTCTCGAGCTCGCCCGAGATCAGTTTATGCCAGTCTGCAAGTCGTGGACTTACAAAGATTGGGATGAGCAAGATTGGGAGAGGATCAAGGATCTCTCTTTTCGCAACATTCTCGATTCACGGAAGAGAGAAGCTGAAATTGCCCAGCATCGAGCTTGCATTAAATGCTCCAAGTTTCTACAGCATGTGGGTCTACTCAATCTGATAAATAAATACTTCACACTACTGACTATTTCCGAGTTTGCAATGCAACATGACGAATGGGTAATCAGAGAGTACATTACCCAATTACGACAACTCATGTCAGATCAGAACCTGCAATTGCTGCCTGACTACGAACAGAGAATTTCGGCGTTAAAAGACTTGGGCTTCATTGATGAGAACTCTAGGGTTGAGTTGAAAGGCAAGGTTGCCTGCGAGGTACGAGAGCTCTGAATGAATATTGGCAATTTATTCGCTAACCGACTCTATATAGATACATTCAGCTGACGAACTTGTACTCACGGAGCTCATCCTGGAGAACGTTTTAGCGGACTATGAACCAGAAGAGATAGTCGCTTTGTTGTCCGCTTTTGTCTTTCAAGAGAGGACGGAGATCACACCAACATTGACTACGAACTTAGAGAGAGGGATTGCCAAGATTATTGAGATCTCAGAAAAAGTCAACCACATTCAGACAGTCCACCAAGTGATCCTTTCCGCGGATGATTCCAATGATTTTGTCAGTCGGCCAAGATTCGGCATGGTGGAGGTCGTGTATGAATGGGCCAGAGGCATGTCATTCAATCGCATCACTGACCTTACGGATGTTATGGAGGGCACTATCGTGCGTGTCATCACCCGTTTGGACGAAACTTGTAGAGAGGCCAAAAACGCCGCACGAGTTATCGGCGACCCAACGCTATTTTCGAAAATGCAGACTGCACAGGACCTCATCAAGCGTGATATCTGCAGCTGCGCGAGTCTATATTTGTGATGGGTGGTGAATTTTACGTTAACAGGAGAGGAATGTGATAGTTTTGGACGAGCATGAGGATGGTGCTATACCTGGGGGACGGCATTGACAAGATTTCCGGGAGCTATGTAAGCTCGGCTGCTATTATTGGCTCGGAGGAAAGCATTGGCTCAATCCGTCTTACTTTTGACGAATTAAATGCTTACTGCCTGTGACGCTCGCGCATAAATGTGATCTTATCAACCCAGACAGAAAACTTTTTGTCTTCACACCCCAAGGCCTGCCAAAAAAAAATCGCGTGGGACTACGCGCTCAGAGGCTTGGTAAAAATAAGGATTACCACGCGTGAACATTTCCCTAAAATAATGATATAGGCATAAGCATCGCTACATCCTTCCACGCCGGGTTTAGAGGGTTGATAGTATAGAGGTTGAGTTGAAAAGTTTCCACGTGGAATGCAGTGCGGTAGATCGCTGTGGATGACCTCAGGAGACTAATTGAGCAAGCAGCCAGCAAATCCCAACCAATTCCTCCCATGAGGGCGGATTATGAAGGCTGCAGATTGTGAAGGAAGCGCACAGAACGTGGGAAAAAGCGGTAGGGAAGAGCCACAAGAGCGCCCGCTTCTGATCCCGAGATCCCTGCACATTGGTGGTTGTTAGGCGGCCTCTCGACCAACCCGCAATATCGAACAAAAATTGCAACCCCTCCACCGACTGCAGTAGGGCTGCTTCACAGACGAGCACGTCTTGGCTTTCCACGCTGTGTTTCCACTTCTCGCACACTGGCTCTGCAGTGCTGCAGCTCGCTTTCCGCAACTTCACCACCGCCCGCACCGCGCCGACTGTTCGCTCAACCTGAGATACAACACCCTGGACTCGACAATCGGACCCCACGATGGATGTTGCTGGCCTTAGAGACCGCATTCAGGCTACGCTTGATTCCAACGCAGATATCAGAAGACAGGCCGAGTTGGACCTCAAATATGTGGGTGCCAGCCTTCACAGGCTTCCACGCACCTTGCCCACTAACAGCTGCTTAGGCGGAAGACAAAACTGGCTTTACAGACGCGTTGTTGAATATTCTCGAAGCTGAGCAGGACAACGGTGTGCGATTGTCCAGTGCGTCTTCACCCTGGCAATCCTTCGCTTAGACTCTCCTCTAACATTTAATCGCAGCTGTCGTCTATCTGAAGAATCGCATAACCAAGGGATGGGCACCGGCTGAAGATTTCACGCAAGCCAAACCGATACCAGAAAATGAGAAGGCTTCTTTCAGAAACCGCCTGGTCCCCATACTTGCAGCATCCCCGCCCTCAATTCGAGCCCAGCTCATTCCCACACTCCAGAAGATTTTAGCCTACGACTTTCCCCAGCGCTGGCCAAATTTCCTCGACATCACCATCCAACTTTTGAACGCTCCAGATGCCAACTCCGTCTTCGCTGGAGTACAATGTTTGTTGGCTATATGTCGGATTTATCGATTCAAGGCGGGGGAAAACAGGGCCGATTTTGACAAGATCGTCGCGCTGTCATTCCCAGGACTCCTGAATATTGGAAATAGGCTTGTGAGCGAGACTAGCCTGGAGGCAGGAGAAATGCTGCGGACAGTTTTGAAAGTCTACAAACATGCCATATATGTGCGATACCAGATGCTAACTATGATTGGACTATGATTACTGACCGTCATATAGTTCGATCTTCCAGCCTCCCTCCGAGAACAGCAGATTATGGTTGGCTGGTGCACTCTGTTTTTAACAGTTGTCGGTAAAGAGCCTCCCCAATGTTCCCTTCCTGGTGATCTTGACGAGCGAGAGACAAGTCACTGGTGGAAGGCAAAGAAATGGGCCTATGCCAACTTAAACCGACTATACGTGAGGTACGCTGTAGAAGCAGAGCTTATTCCATATTTATCTCGCTGATTTTAATATCAGATATGGCAACCCTGCAACGCTAGGGAAGAACAATGACATCGACTACACTGATGTTGCGAAATACTTTATTACCAACTTTGCGCCCGAAATTCTCAAAGGATACCTCACCCAAGTTGAGAAGTGGGTTGCGAAAACCGTCTGGTTAAGCAAAGCTTGCTTATACTACACCCTTAATTTCTTGGATGAATGCATCAAGCCCAAGTCGATGTGGAACCTTCTTAAGCCACACACAGAGAATCTTATATCGCATCTCCTTTTCCCAGTGCTTTGCCAATCGGATGAAGATATTGAGCTTTTCGAGTCAGAACCTCAAGAATACCTCCACCGGAAATTGAATTTCTACGAGGAGGTTACTGCTCCAGATGTCGCCGCTACAAATTTTCTGGTCACCCTCACCAAGAGCCGTCGGAAGCAGACATTCACAGTCCTCAACTTCGTCAATGGAATTGTGAACAATTATGAATCGGTGCCTGATGACCAGAAGAATCCAAGGGAAAAGGAAGGCGCGTTACGAATGATTGGAACACTTTCTGGGGTCATACTTGGAAAGAAGAGCCCGATTGCTGACCAAGTTGAGTACTTTTTCGTCCGGCATGTGTTTCCAGAATTCCGTAGTCCTCATGGATTCCTTCGAGCCCGTGCTTGCGATACTCTAGAAAAGTTTGAGCAGTTGGATTTCAAAGACCCGAATAACCTTATCATCATCTATCGGAATATCCTCGAGTCTATGGCCGATCCAAAGCTGCCAGTGCGTGTCGAAGCTGCTCTTGCACTTCAACCACTTATACGGCATGAAATTATTCGAACATCTATGCAGCAGAACATCCCACAAGTCATGCAGCAACTTCTCAAACTGGCAAATGAAGTTGATGTGGATGCATTGGCAAATGTTATGGAGGACTTTGTGGAGGTATTCGCAAACGAACTCACACCATTTGCTGTCGCTTTGAGTGAGCAATTACGAGACACATATCTTCGAATTGTTCGAGAGTTGTTAGAGCGCAACCAACAAAAAGAAGATGATGATACATACGGGGACTTCCTTGACGACAAGAGCATAACTGCGCTGGGTGTGCTCCAGACAATTGGTACTTTGATTCTTACACTGGAGAGCACGCCGGATGTGCTCCTACACCTGGAGACTATCCTTATGCCGGTTATTACCATAACTCTCGAGAACAAGCTATATGGTAAGTAACCCTAGAATCTACATCATTGCCGTATTTATACTTTTAGATCTATATAACGAGGTGTTTGAGATTATCGATAGCTGTACCTTTGCGGCAAAGAGCATCTCTCCCACTATGTGGCAAGCGTTCGAGCTTATTCATCGAACATTCAAGGCTGGTGCTGAACTCTATCTCGAAGGCGAGTACTATTTCAAGCGTTTCTATTTGACTCCGCTAATATCTGGTAGATATGTTGCCTGCTTTGGAGAATTTTGTCAATTACGGATCCGAAACTCTTATCCAGAACCGCCCATACCTTGAAGCCATCGTAGACATGGTTCGAACCATTTTCAAAGATGACAACGTTGGAGGTGTCGACCGGATATGCGGGTGCAAGCTTGCAGAGATCATCATGCTGAACATGCGTGGTCATGTTGATGACTTCGTCCCCGAATTTATCCAGCTTACCATGATTGTTCTTACCAACGATGAACCCAAGGTCAAATCCCTACGGATACATCTCATGGAGGTGGTTATTAATGGAATATACTACAACCCATTACTGGCTCTTCACGTTCTAGAGAGCAATGGTTGGACCAACAAATTTTTCAGTCTCTGGTTCTCAAATATTGACAGCTTTACCCGGGTGCACGACAAGAAGTTGTGTATTTCTGCAATCTGCGCTCTCCTCATATTAAGAGCGACAGATGTACCTATTAGTGTACAGCAAGGCTGGCCACGATTGCTCCAAGGCATCGTCCGGCTATTCCAGACTTTACCTGCAGCAATGAAGAGTGAGCATCAAATTCTTCACGTTTTATAACGCGTGGCACTAACACAGTTATCATTAGACCGGGAAGAGGCCAAGAAAGAAGACAATTTCGACTTCTCCAATGAGTACGATGAGGAGGAAGAGGAAGAATGGGAAGGTGATAACGATTGGAATAATGATGCTGATGAGGCTGAGGATGTTAAGGATGAAAGCGCAGCATATTTGGAGTTCCTCAATGAAGAAGTACATGTAACCATGCAGAATGAATTTGCAGTGACTAACTTTGGTCAGGCTCAAAAATTCACTGCCGTTAGCGATGATGATGATGATGAGCTTGAGGAGGAAAGTTTGCTTGAGACTCCCCTTGATAAGGTGGAGCCATACGGCATGTTCAAGGATGCCCTACTCAGTATGATAAATCTAGTTGCAACACACTCCATACTGATTAAGCCTTAGGACTCCAACAAGAACAGCTCCAGCTGTATGAGAACCTCACAAAGAACCTGAACCCTGAAGAACAGCAAGTAGTCCAAGCTGCCGTCCACCAAGCCGATGTCATCGCACAGCAGGTCGCCCGAGCGCAACAAACAAATGGCAACCCAGTCGCTACCGAGTAAATATCCTCATCATCCACCACCACACTCCCCACCCATCCTCAAACCCCCCCCACCCCCGTATCATTCCCTCACCGTCCCCTTGGTACAGATCTCTTTAGTCCAGCGAGCATGCAAACCCACCCCGGCGTTGATGTTGTTTTCAGGCGGATGGCGTAAGAAAGCGTTTGTGTGTTTTCCCCGCAACGCGGCAAGGCGATGGTAAAGTGGAGATCTATTTCTCTATGACAATACAATTTGTGGGCGACCAAGGGAAGGTAGTCATGTAGTTAAGAAAGACTTTTCTTTTTCTGCTTTTCTCTTTATTACACTCAAATCACGTAGGTAGTTTGATTCAAAGCGGCTAGGGTACACCCCCTTATTCATTCTCAGTGATTGCTGGTTTGGATTGAAGATGTGTTTTGGCTTGATGGTGAAGGAGAAAATGGATAGATGAGACGAATTGAAGATATTGATGTGGTCGGAGATTTTTTGATGGTATGAAGAATACATTGTAGACGCTCGAAATATGTCATGAGAAGTACTGGCTGCTGCCTGGGGGATAAATTGCTGAGGATCCTCCAGAACGTAGATTTATGGTACAATCGACACCAAAGGATAGCTACTTAGAAACCTATACTTATTTTTTATAAGCCAGAGTCTCCAGAGCGCTTCAGTCGCATGTCAAAATAGTCGAGATTCTTAGCCGCATAACTAGGTGACCTTTAGGATCTATACCGTACTTGAAGGGCGCCCTGAACCACTTCCCGAAGGACCTAGATTATTTTGCTTCTATGTATAACAGTACACAATATTACTGATAATAGGGAATCCCTTAAATTACCTTGATAGTCTAGATACGCCTTATTAGAGCTAAGATAGTGTTTTGGAGCCTTTTAAAGTGTTTAAGAATAATAGTAGTACACCACTTATTTAAGTAGGTAGTTTGGCCATTAAAAGATAGGACGCACTAACGCAAGCACTTTCTAACTCACATTAATCTAATTAAGAGAACACAGTAGGTGGTCAGCAGAGCAAGAGGAGTTTAGGATACTAGAAAGTACTTATTGACAATTTTTAGAATTTATGTATATGGACATCGTTGGGTAAGGCTTATCCCATGCGCCGCTGAGGCGTACGCCAAACGAGGCCCGTGCGCGAACACTAAAATATTAACCAGACTTGTCAAGGATAAATTATCCTATCCAGTTAGGCGGATAATAATCCTATCCGAGGATAGCCCGGATATCGGATAATATCCGGATAAGGCTTGGCATTCGCAGAATTTTAACTACAAAAGCTTTAGAGCTCCAGATAGGGCTTTAAGTGGAGCTTTGTAGAGAGCCTTTGCAGGGCTTCGTATACAGCTTTTATAGAGCTTCGTGCAGAGCTTTTGCAGAGCTTCGTGCAGAGCTTACACGGCTTCGTGTAGAGCTTTTGTAGAGCTCCGTGCACGGCTCCCCCTGTGCCTTATTCCGCAGAGCTCTTGTAAGCTTTACGTCTGCGTAATATTACTTATCCTTAGGATATTTAGATAAAAGTGGTACCATTTTAAAGCGCTTTATAAGCTCTATAAATGTATGCCAATAAAAATTATATTTATTTAATATTAGGGGGTGCATCGCAAGTGTAAGCATATCGAGGGGATTTTGCCAAGACTATCCGAAGACTATCCGGATAGTCTCCGGATACTATCAGCTGATAGGTCTATTATCCGAGAGGGCTATCCGGCCTATCCTTGACAAGTCTGATATTAACACGCTCCTCCAAGGACTTAATTCGGCTGTGCTTTATACAATATACCCCTATGCAAAGAAGGACTTTCCTAGCAGGAATATCTTAGCCTAATTAGGACACGATAGAATCAATAATATATCAAGTTTGAGCTTTATTATAATGATTTAAAGCCTTAATTCGGTTATTAAATTTACGACTTTATTTCGCCAAGACTCGATTTAATCTAGTGACTCTAGTTGGTTCGCTTATGCGTACGCCTTTCTCGACGGCGCATGGGATAGTGTAGGCGAAGTATACTAATAAAAGTGGCGTAATTAAGGCTCTTACCGTCGACCTCTTAATTATATATACTCCAGCTAGGAATTAGCTAGTAGCCTCTTATTCTAGAGTTAGTTCTTATCTATTAATACTTAATTAACTCTAGGGTAAGGTTTTAACGCCCTTATAGATTTTAGAGCTGAACTTAACGCCTTACATACCTCCTACTAATACCGTTACGGATTTAATAAGATTACGGGTTAAGCTTACTAGATATTAGCGTTATAAAAAGCGCTACCTAAACGTTAATTGGTATTACGTACTTGGCTAGGTAGACATTAAATTAATAGATAAGAACTTAAGAGAATAGGTAACTAGCATCTAGTATAGTATTGCGAATATTTAGAATCCGCCTTATAAGCTTGCTACTCGGCTTACTAAGAAAGCAGTAAATGGAGGGAATAGCAGTAAAAGAGCACGTTAATTAGCCTCTGGCGAGAGCTCCACTACTAATACTTTAGGTATTATTAATTACTTTTACGTTAGCTCTATAAGCCTAGTACCAGATTAGCAAATAAATTAGCAAACTCCTACACTAGTAAGCTAATTAATATTACTGTCCTTACCTATATTACTAATACGCTGTCTATAAGGCGTTAACCGCATAAAGGATTTAGAGGAGTTCTTTGCGTATTAGAAGTAGAGTATAGCTAGTAATCTTAACTAGGAGGCTAACTTTAAGGCGGTATACAAAGTTGTTTATAATCTAAGATAGGATTTAAAGCTCCTACGTAATAAATCTAATGGCGCTAATCTAGTTAAGGAACTTATAAAGGCTAGTGTTAAATTGGGCGTTATAAGACGGCTATAGAAGGACTTAAAAAAGTAGGCAAATAAGCATTATACTTAGCTTAAAGGAAGTTTCTAAAATGTAGATAATTAGTAAAATATTGTCACGGAAGTGGGCACGAGCTGGAATACAATGTACTAAACAGGGTAGTAATTGAAGAAGGCTACGTACGCGTAACTATGCGTGGTTGATACAAAGACATTTGGATGCAGAACAGAACAGAACAGGTCAGGTACGGGTATAAATAGGGGTTGTAGGGGAACGTGCGTAGGTGTCTCGGGACGAACGTGAGCACGGGTCAAGAACGTCAAAACGCGCAGGGACGTGAGAGCGTGTGAGTCCCGTGACAAATATAGGGTGTCTTTATTACTGCTGGCGGCCTTATAGTGGTAGAGACGCCCTATATAGGGTGGTTTTTAAAATATAAATAATCTTAATTAGTAAAATATAGGGTGCCTTTATTACTACTAGTGCCTCTATAGTGGCGAAGACACCCTATATATATAAGAGATTAAAGCCTCTTGGTATATTTATAAGTGTTAAGTATAATTAGGAACGCCACTAAAAATTAATCTTCTTTTATACTAAAAATTAATCTGCCCTTATACCAAAAACCTTAATAACTATACCCACTATATTGGAAATATCCTCTTACGCTCTCGCTCTTGCTACTAACCTTATCTACACTTTAATAAAGGAAGGCTTTAAAGCTATACCTAAAGCTTTTAGGGTGCTCTACTTAAGAGGACCACTCCTACTAAATAAAAGCTTTTAGCTCTCTAAAGAACTCTTTAATTGGATTTAAATTAGGTAAATATATAGGTAAATATATAAGCTTAACGCTAAAGGTGTTAAAGAGAGCCTACATCCTCTCTAAGTAATAAAAGCTGGCATTATTTATAACTACTACTAATCGCTTAGCAGGAAAGCGATTACACTATAGTAGAAAAGTATTTGCCACCTAGAACTTAAAGCCTTTGCCATTTATTAAGCCTTTATATACTAAGGCTACTAGTACGCCGTTAACTGTATACGTAGGCAGTATATTAAGCCTCGTCTTACCCTAATTATATGGCGTTTGTAGTACTAGTATAACACTAAAGGGAGCCCAGCCAGTCTTCCGTACGCCCGTCTTTAAATCTACGCCTAACTTATTTATAAACACTAGTTAATCGGCGGTATACTATGATATAATGGCGAAATATATGTCGCGATTATAAGAGCTACGCTTAAGAGCTACCTAGCAACACTATTTTATATAAGCTACTCCCTAGGCTCTACAAGATAATCTAATTAGCTTACCCGCTTTCTTGTCTAGCCAGCTAAATAGAGCTCTTAAAATATTATATAGCGGCTTACTATAATATTAAATATATTATAGAGTAACTACTATAACTTATTACTAAAAAGAGTTGGCTTTTCCTTTAGCCGCATTAGTATTACCACAACTATCCGATTGCTTAGTAAAAACTAGCCACCCTCACCATTTAAAGGCGCCTAAGTTAATCCGAATACTTGCAAGTTCCTTCTAATTAAGGCGATTAATCAAATTATATAACTAGCGGTGGAGGTATATTCTACTTAAGTTACTCTAAGTTAAAGAAGATCCTTAATTAGGGCGTGCTGATATAGGCCTATTTACGGAGCTATATTGCGAATATAGTACAGGTAAAAACCTCACAATATTTAACAAAGATCACGATACTGCGGAGGAAGGCCAGTTGTAAATGGCTTCAAGTCCGTTAGAAGCAAGGTTCTTACGGCCAAGCATACGGCTTCGCTTCAATTACTATGTACAGTTGGTGGCAATCAAGCGAGGTCGGATGCGCGAAGCGAATTTGAAATCTCGCAGCGCTCGCTTAAGGGGGGGGGTGAAGCTGGTCGTGAACATCACTGTACTTTCCCCACGTCTAATCACTTTAGCCAAACGCACGTGCTTAGTTATGGGGCAGGATACACTTATATCTGCTCCCTATATTTCAAATTCTTTCACGGAGCGTCTGAGAGCTTATGGGTGTTGCTTTGGCGAGACTTAAATATTTTAAAAATTGATTTTTATCTTTTTCTACGAGCTACGTCCCAATCACAATGGTTATAATATATATGTTTAATGTAATGGGTTTTATAGGTCATTATATCTTTATAAATATATGCTATAATCCTATATTTAAAATATTAAGGTGTGATATACATTGTTGTAAAACATAAGCTAAAAGGGATTTATCCATTTTACTGTTTTAATACCAAAAGGTGAAAGTGAGATGTGTATGTGTGTGCTTTGGGTATCTTTTGTGCCTAAGCTCAAGTTGCTAGGCCCTTTTTAAAGTGGCTGATTGTAGGGAGGAGACAAGGAAAACCGTGGGGGTTGTCATCCAGGCTGCCAGGCAGTATTACAGCAGTAAAATGGCAAGTGACCGCATGCTCCGCGGGCGGTCGCCCTGGGGGTTGGGAGGGGGGTATATTTGTTCGTTCGCTCGTTTGTTCGTTGTTGATGTGAGAAGTCGTTGATGCTTTTAACTAGGGGTCGGGGAACGTTAGAATCCGTGTCATATCCAAAGAGGATTACATAGGCTCGAAATAAGAGTACATAACAGTTGTCTATTGTGAAGGGGTCCAACAATGGTAGTCTTTGGGGTCTCACCACCCCGTGTGAAAACTTTTCACTGCCCAAAACATTTCAACAACCACCAGGTCCTACCCGCGCACTGTGCGATGTCTCTGCGTTGGCTCTGCTGAGTCTGAACTTCGAAGACCAGCAGGTTCGTAGCCGTCACCTCGTACAGGTGCAAAGTCCGATTTTCGACGGCCAGACATAGATATATAGATGCCAAAAGGATCTTAAGCCGAAAGGAAAGGCTGCCGGATATAAGCAATTAAAATTAAAAATGACTGCCCCCACTGGGACTAAAAGCCACAGCTGTCCACTATGCGGTATTATAAGTACAGCAAAAACTATTGTCCCAATAGAGATTATATTCTCGATTCATACCTGTAGCATATATTTTCGACACTATTACCTTTCACTATATAAGGGGACCGTTACGGCATTACCATCACAGCCAATTTACCCACTACTCTCTCCGGTGCACCATTCGGCAAGACTGCGCCACCCAATTACTCAACCTTTAACCCCTCAGTAATCTTCATAACCTTCTTCACGTCTCCTACATCTATTCCCCTTCCCTCCCTCTTCGCCATAATCCCCGCCGTTTTAATCACATTCTTAATCCTACGTCCGTCCAACTCAATACTCGCCAATGTCCTGACTTCCTCCTCGGTGATATGCGGTGCCGGCCGCATACGAGCGAGGAAATTGCGCCAGATGATAAGGCGCGATTTTAGATCCAGGGCGGGGTAGTTGATGGTGAGGTGGATGCGGGACGCGAGGGCTGGATCGAGTGTGCCTGGGCGATTGGTGGTAAGGAAGAGAAGAGAAGGATAGTATTCTAGTTTCTGGAGGAAGGCTTTAGGTTGTTAGCGTAATTGTGCCCACAGGTGTATCAATAGCTGGTGGAGAGCATACTTTGCACGATCCTGTTGCGTCTAGCGTCGTTGTCGCTGCGTGTCTGCAAATACGTGTCACACTCATCAATGAGAAGGACAGCATCCCACTTCGCGGCTAGCTTGAAGTCGTTTTCAATATCGTGCGTCGCCTCGTCTTCGCTGCTTGTGCAGGGCTCAGGATTTCTAGGCTTTCGAGCCTCTCGGAGTTCCATTTTGTATAGAGGCGCCTGGATCCTTTCGGCCACTACACCTATGTGAGTGCGATTGCAAAAATAAGGGTTCTGGATGTTTTACCTGATTCGGCGGTGAGGGTCTTACCAACTCCCGGCGCCCCAGAAAGAAGAATGACGATACCGCCTCCTATAAATGAGTTAGAAAAGCTTATAAGGTGCTTGTGGAGATTTTCAACCTTTTCCATTAATTACATCGTCAAATGTCTCGCCATCTTTGAGCTGACTCTCGACAAATGCAAGGATCAAATCTTTATAGCCATCAGGAAGCACAAGACTGTCAAACGGCTCTGTATTGAACTCGATTTCCTCGATATGATCGACTTTAAACTCAGCTAGGTAATCTTGTGAGCGCTGGTCTCCAGACTGTTTCAGCTAAACTTACACCATTCTTTTTCTCTCAGGCAAAAGCCACGCACTTCTGGACTGCAAAGAAGCATGTGAAAGTCGGACAACTTGTTCCTCTCTTTTACCACTATACTCTATTAGCATAGGCTCGTATCCTCCATCTAGTTCTATGACTTACAGGAGTTGATGTCGGCGACGGCCTCGTCCTCGTTAACGAATATACCTGGCGGTGGGAGTGGAGGTGGGGGTGGAGGTGGGGGTGGGGCGAGGTTGTAACGTCCCCTGATCTTTTTCTTGCCGCGTACACCAGTAAATCCTACTTGAATCGGGATACCCATAGACATATCTGCGGGAAGTGGTGGTGGGTGGTGATACGACCGGCGTGGTTGTTCTCCGGGTAGTGGTAGCGGAATGTGACCGCCTGGTGGCTCTTTGGAGGATAACGGCTCCTGCTTGATAAGACCTGAGACGAGAAACATAGGCATATTGTCGTATATTTCGGTTAGATTAAGTTTGTCAGCCTCCGGGTGTAATCCCGCATCGATGATAATACGGCGACCAACCTAGATTGTGGTCAACCTATCATCCAGATGGGTGGGGTAGAGGTAGATAAACTGAACAGAACACATACCTCACGTGCTCGAGCCTTCTTAGGACTCTGGTTTGTAATCTCCTGGTAAGACTTGTAATGGATGCCGGTGAGGTCTCGAAACTTCTGGCCTCTAAGCACAAGCCTCTCACGGAGACCTTTCGAGTCGCTGTGGAAGTGTATCGGAAATGCGACCAAGTCAGTGATCTTCTTAGTTCCTATAAAACTGCAAATCTCTATAGAGACTTCTGATAATCCAAAGCGGCGGCCATCCCAGTCAACGAACTGGCAATACAAGTGGCAGCTCCAAGCTGAGTGTGAGATCGTCCGGAGGTGGTAGAGTCGCTCAACACCATCCTCGTTAGAGTAGACCAAGTCTCCAGGCTTGAACAAGGTCCACAGATACTGCTGCGTAATGACTTCGTGGTCCACGAGATCTTTACTGACGGAGAATGCGCTTCCCAACTCGCTCTTGACAAGGCGACGAAGCACCTTTAGAGACTTATTAAGTGACTCATCAGTTTGGACTTTGATGGCTTGTTCGAAACGCTCCCAGCGGTAGTAGAATTGCCTGAACGGAGCGATGAATGTGAGGTACTTGAGACCAGGTAGAAGTCCATCAAACCCGTTAAAAACGTCTACTAGAATAGATCGAAGAGCAACGCTACGGATTTCAATTGAATGTATCTCGAAAGGTTTGGAGCCACCTCCAGTTCTCTTGCGTCGGACAACAACCGGGCATCCTTCGTCGTCATTGTCGTCAGAATCCTCGGATTCTTCGTCCTTGTGTCCGTCTGGAATACCATCGATCCAATTGATGCAACATTGGCAGGTCTTTGGGCCTTCGTAGAAGTCCTGGATAATCTTTGCACGCTCATCATCATCCATTCCATCGATTACCGAGAATGCATCATCAGATATTGGACTCTGAGTTCCATCCAAGGAAGGCTTGTTGAATAGAGGCCAATCCGATCCGGCGGGCAAAGGTGGCGGCAGAGGAAGGCCAGCAGCTTCGCAGGCTCGATAGGGAAGAACCGGCGGTAGGGGTTCACCATTCATTTTCGGGTGAGAAGGCTCAATGTTTGATATAGTAAATAAGTAATAGAAGAATACCTAAGAAAATCGTTAAGATCAAGTATTAATTATTCAGGTCCATTTACTGTTACCCCGCGCTGCTGCCTGGACGTTTTCAGGCAGCATACACATTGACAGGCGAATAATTTGGAGATAAAAGGTTGCGGCGAGGCTTGGATGTTGACCGGAACTCTTGGCAGTTGTCGGAATTTGCCGATGAAGATAATTGCTAAGAATAATTGAGTAATGTGTGACTCCCCGGGCCACACGAGTCCTCAGGCCACCCTTAAAATGTATGTAAAATTAGCATTTCCGACCCCCAGCAATTTCAACAACCACTTAATAAAATCGCTCGAGATTTAAATTTTTTGGAATCTATGCCTATAAGATACCATTATATAGAAGTCTATCCCACCTCGTGCACGGTCCTACCTCGTATATACCCTTTTTCTTTCCTTAATAATAATTTAACGCCTTGATAGAAATTTTTGAAATTTAAATATATTATACTTATAAGTATAGAAAATAAGTAGATGAACTTTTTTTTAAACAAAATTCAATAGTTATTAAGTTATTTAATTATTTAGCCCTTTTAAATATAATATATTCAATTTTTAAGTTATTTTATAGTAGCGTTAAAAGGTTATAAAAACGGATTTTTTTTAGTAGGGGATTTAGTAGGGGATTTAGTATAGCCGTATATAAGGTAGGACTGTATATAAGGTGGGATAGACTTTTAGTTTATATACCGTACTAGTTTATCGTTATATATAGACTATTATAGCACTAGTAGAAAACGGTAGAACTTGGTTAGCAGAACTTAGTAAAACTTTACGGTCACGTGACTAGAGGACTATATAAAAGAACCCTACTTCGGCCGGCGCTACTCTTCTTCTCCTTTTCTTTCTTTAGCTTTAGATCTTTGTTTATAAACAATCTAACTATTACAGACGCTTTAAGTACAATATTATAACTACTTGGAGAAGAGTCGGAAGAAGCTAGTTAGTTAATTTGGGTATGGTCTAGAATGGAGCCAATAGAGCTATATAACGAGGAATAGTAACTAAGGTTATATAACGTTATACGCAGTGTACATAGTATACGCAGTATACGAAGGGAATGTACGTATAACACGTATAATACGTACCTTACGTATAAAGGGGATTTCTTAGGAGTACGGTTGTGTATTTAAAGGACCACAGTCCCTACCTAGATAGTTCTCTCCTTTATAGTAAATCTTAGAATATAATTAGAGTTAATCTATTAGGCAATCACTCTACTAGTTATTATTACGTTATTAACTTCCCATTTACCTATATACCTAGCCCATTAATAAGTTTACCGTAGTTCTTGCTATAAGGCTTTGTTATATATTTACTACTAAGGTTATAGTATTAATAAAGTTAAATAACATGCCACTAAAAGCAGCCACTATAACGCTATTAACGGCGGCAACTACTTTAAGGTTAGGTAATAATACCAGTATAGCAGATACTGACTTATAGTAACCTATAACGGTCGGATAATTATAAGAGATAGTTAACTAGCTAATAGAAAATAATATAATGTTAGAAAATAGGATTAATGGGATAGGAGCAGTAAAGATTAAGCTATTATTAATTAAAAGGTACTTAGGAGAAAGATTAAAACTTAAAGGGTTCCTTACGTAAATATACTTTAAGGTTACATAAGAAGGAGCGAAGCTGCTAATACCTATAGATTAAATAGCGTATGCGGGACTATTTCTGTTAGGGAGGGCACTTAAGTGGTTTAAGCCTTACCTTATAGAAATATAAGTAAATAGAATAATAACCACTAATTAAGAAGTGCGGTTTATATTTATAAGCTAGGAAGGGTTTATAGAGCGACTTATATAAATATTTAGAGACCCAGAGGTAGTAACTACGGCAGAAAAAAAACTCTAAGATATTACGCAATAAACCTTAGTAATTAAGTACATAACGCAGTTCTAGACGTTAGCGATATAAGTTAAGTGAAATAATAAGGCGCTTATGGTACAGTATAAGTAAGGACTTAAGGCTAAAGTCTAGGACGTAATTATCCTAATAAAAGATATAGAAACCCTAAGGGAACTAATAGATTAAGCGATTAAGATTAACAATTAAATCTACTAGAGGGAGTAGGCTAAGAAAGGCTAGGATAGAGTTCTATAGTTATATAAGGCGTAAAGTACGCAACAACTAAAGCTAAGTTAAAAACTATAGTATAGCGTAGAGCTAATAGACCTAAGTAGTACTAAAGAATCTAAGAAATGGAATAAGAAATTATAGAAACCTAGAGGACAAGAATTAAGTAATTAAAGGTCTAAAGAGTAAAGGCTGAACTAGGGATCTTAGCAGTAGAAGACATTTAGGCGGACTCTATAGTAAGAAAAATGGTTTAAAAAAGGAGCTTATATAAATTGCGGAAAATAAGGTTATTACGTTAGAGACTATAGAAGTAGTTAGAGTTACTATATAGTAAAAGAAACGAGACTAGTAGATAATATATACGTATAAAGGGATAATAATATGCTGCAAGGAATAAAAGAATGTTTAATTAAAAGTTTTGCGTTTTGTTATAATAACGCATACCAAATTTATAAGGACGCTAAGTACGGCGTAAGCTATTGGCTATAAGAGCTATACTTAGCAGAATATAGAGGAACTAACGAACTAGTTCGCAGATCGGATATTAAGGACGATAAATTTAACATAGGTAAAATATTCTGTAATAATAAGGTAATAAAGGCAGCTTACTAAGAGTATATAAACCTTGGAGATGTTATATAAGAGGTAAAGGATAATTCCACTATAAAATAGGGAATATTAGTGGGGATCAAGACCCTATTAGACACGATATCTATCGCTTTACAAGATATAAGAAAAGTAGAATAGCGAGCCACTTCGGCACTTAATAAAGGCAAAAGGCTAAAAGCTTAAGATTCTTAAGATAAGATATAAGACGACTAAGATTCTTAAGATAAGATAAGGCAAGCTTAAGGACCTATAATGGATAATAACCGATGGAGTAGAGTAATGGCTTAGTTTAGTAATATATAAATAAGCTTAGGACGAAGTTTCCTAAAGGCACAAGATTCTTAAGATAAGATAAGAACACTAGTAAAGCCTAATTAGACTAAGGCTGGAGTAAAGCTTAAGATAGAAGCAAGCTTAGGATTAAGGATTCTATAGGACTAAGATTTCCAAATATAAATAAGGACTATTAAAGAAATTGCGAGTAAAACGTAGCAGTAGGATTAAAATGTTAATACCAAGATTAAGAAGTAAAAAGACTTTAAGAATTTATCTATAAGATATAAACTAAAAGAAACTATAAAAGAGTTTAGACAAAGAATTATCGTATAGTAAGAATAGAAACTAGATAAGAGATCTAGTATATTAGGTTGTATAAGGGATAGAGCACCCGTATAGAGAATTACTAATAGGCCTAGGGTAGGCACACTAAGAGCTAAGTGGCTTACTAAACTAGAAAACGAAGAGGATTTAGGGATCCCTACTAGATTTAAAGAACGACATATAAAAGGCTGTTACGACGTAGTAATAAGAAGATACTTTCTTACGGATAAGCCGTATATACTTTAGCAGCTATATTAAAAGTGGTATAGGCAGCAATATAATAATAAGTGGGAAGATTTCTATATATGGTTAGATAAATAAGTTATCTAAGACTACCTAATTATAGAGAGGGCTATAACTTATATTAAAGGAGCCTTAATTATAATATTAAAGGATCTAGAGGAATAATTAGAGGACTAGAGAAGTAAGAGATGCATCTTAGTACTTACAAATAAAGTTATAACGTTTAGATTGGCATAATAAAGGTTTAAACTTAAGGATAAAGATAAGTTAAGAGTTAACCTAAAGCACCTAGCATACTATATGCTATTATAGATTGTATATATGGACAATATATACAAAATGCATAAAAATCTAAAAGAAAAGAATTGGAAATACCCTATAAGGATATATTAGGCGCTAGATAAGCAATAGTATAGAAATACTAAGTATATATACGGATGGTATTTAACAGAAGTTTAGGAGTTAGGAGACTTAATACTTTAACTAGAAAGATTCCTTACGGAAAAATACTTAGACGGATAATAGTAGTGGGAATGCTTAGAGAATATATGTCTATAGTATATAGAGGATAAGAAGCGAACTAGGTATTAGCTAAAAAGTAAGCTAAGTATAATAGGATTAAGCAGCTAATAGCTAAGAAAAGTAGAGGCCTATAAAACTAGAGGGAGCTAGTAATAGAGCCTTAGACCCTTAAAGGAATTTAAGGACAACACCTAAATTTACGAGTTAAATAGTAAGATTAGTAGTTTAAAGCACTAATAGATAGTAGAGCAACGCGAAACTATATCTTATTAGCAGTAGTTAGAAGAATAGGACTACCTTATAGATAAAAGGAGTAATCTTACCTATTAGTTACGATTTTAGGAGATTCAATAGCCTATAGAGGAGGGATTATTAATCTTAAAATAGGACCTATTTAGATAACCATTAAAGGAAAATAAGTTAAGATATCTTTTAATATCCTACCATTAGGATAGGATAAGGCAGTATTAGGAATGCCTTAGTTATAGGAATATAATCTAAGAATTAATTAGATTATAGGTTAGGTTAATATTAGGGATACTTAACGCTATAAAATGCGATAATAAACTAAGTTAGTATGGTACTAAGTTGGAGTAATATATAAAGAGACTAAGTAAGGCTTAAGTTATATACTAAAAAGATACTATAAGTATAGTAAGAAACTATAGAGCCTAGAAAGTAAAAAGCTGGCAGATTATATAGTATGGGACTATAAGATAGAATTGGAACTAGGAATAAGTTTAAGGTTTTTTCTAACCTATAAGCTTACGAAAGAAGAGTCCAGAGCACTTAAAGAGTTTATTTAAGAAAACTTACGAAAGGGATATATTAGACTATCGCAGTTATTAGTAGGTTATCCAGTACTATTTATACCAAAGAAAAACGGAAAACTTAGGTTATATATTAACTATAAATAGTTAAATAGCATTACGCGAAAGGATAGGTATCCTTTACCCTTAATTAGCGAAATCTAGAATTGGATAGGTAATGCGCAAATCTTTATAAAGATATATCTAAAATAGGCGTACTATTAGATTAGAATTAAGGAAGGCAATAAATAGAAGGTAGCTTTTAGATTAAGAGAAGGACTATATAAGCTATTAGTTATATAATTTAGATTAATAAATACACTAGCAATGTTTTAGAAATAAATTAATAGTATATTAAAAGAACACCTTAATAAGTTTATTATAGTATACCTTAACGATATTATTATCTACTTAATGACTAAGGAAGAATACGGGGAATATATTAAATAGGTCTTAAAGAGACTATAAGAAGAACAGATATTAGTAGTAATTAAGAAATACGAGTTCTTTATAAGGAAGACTAATTTTATTAGATTTATTATTAAACTAGGTTATATTAGTATGGACCTAAAGAAGATTAAAGCTATAGTAAGTTAGTAAGAACTAGAGAATGTAATATAGTTAAGGTTATTCTTAGGGTTTTGCAACTACTATAGGAGGTTTATAGTATAGTAGTTAAAAAAACATTAAACTATTTATTAGGCTTATAAAGAAAGAGGAACTATAGGTATAGGGAGACGAATAAAAAAAGTTATTTAAAGAACTTAAGAAGTTATTTACCTAGGAGCCAATCCTTAAGATTTACTAACTAGGACTAGATACGGTTGTAGAAATAGATATATTAGACTACGTACTAGGAGTATATTTACTATAGAAGTACTAGGACGTATAGCATCTAATATTATATTATAGTAGAAAGATAACACTGCTAGAGTTAAACTATAACGTCTATAATAAGGAGTTGTTAGGTATAGTTACAGCACTTAAGGAATAAAGAGTATTCTTATAAGGCGTAGAGAAACTATTTATAGTTAAAATAGATTATAAGAACTTAACAGGGTTCCTAATAACGAAGGAACTTAATTGCAGATAGGTTAGATAGGCAGAGATGCTTATAGAATACTATTTTAAAATTTAGTATACTAAAGGAACTAAAAATGTAAGAGTAGACGCACTTAGTAGAAAAGCTAAACTATAGAATAATAATAAAAACTATTAGGAGCAATGCTACGCAGAGATAAAGATGGATAGATTAGATATAATTACCCTAAACTAGTAGTAACCTAAGAGGATAATAAATTAGAAAGAGTCTATAAGATACTAAAAAGCTTTTAGGCGTAAAGAATTTTAAAAGCACAGCTAAAAGATCTATAGATGGATATATACAAAAATTAAGAAGTAAAGTATATCCTAAAGAGCATAGCAGAGCATTTTGTAGAAGATTTCTATAAGGGAATAACTTAAGGACATAATAGAGTAATAGGCTTAGTGTTAAGACTTTAAAAAGAATATATTATTAACGGAATCTAAAATATTATAAGAAAAGTAATAAAGGAGTACCTAGATTACTAAGGGAATAAACTAATAAGGTATAAGCCATATAGAGGGCTATAACCTATTAAAATACTAGAGAGACTATAGGAGGTTATATTATAGGACTTTATTATTAAATTACTAAAGTTAAGAGATCCTATTACTGGATAAGATTATAACGTAATCTTAGTAATAGTGGATAAGTTAACTAAATAGGGCTACTTTATAGCATGCATAGAAGACATTTTAGCGGAAGATATTGCTAGAATCTATATTAAAGAAGTATTTATAAAATATAAAGCACTAAGTAAGATTATATTAGATAGAGATTTAAGATTCGTAGCAGTATTCTAGGAAGTGTTCTTAGCAGAGTAAGGAGTTAAAGTAGCAACTTCTACCGTATATTATCCGTAGACAGACGGTTAAACAGAAAAACTAAATTAGACGCTAGAGTAGTATCTAAAACATTATATTAATTACGTATAGAATAATTGGGTATTGCTATTACTAGTTATATAATTTATATATAATATAACAACACAGGAAGGAATAGGTATATTACTATTTAAGGCAAATTATGGATATAAGCTAAGAACATTGTTGTTACTATAGTAAGCAAAGAAAACGAGTAGCATAGCTAAAGAAAGGATAAAGATACTAATAAATCTTTATATAGACCTTATAGAATTAGTAAAGAAAGTATAAAAGAGAATAAAAAAAGTACTATAATGCTAAGAGATCTAAGGGACCAGATCTTAAGGAGGGTGATAAAGTATGGCTACTATATA
>Ga0307515_10001840_pt1 | contig 47276 bp, 50 predicted proteins | sample 17_EM_MG_FD_194513 | JGI IMG/M metagenome (GOLD analysis project Ga0307515, IMG submission 194513) | Populus trichocarpa ectomycorrhiza microbial communities from riparian zone in the Pacific Northwest, United States - 17_EM | ecosystem: Host-associated > Plants > Roots > Unclassified | place... | reverse complement strand
TATGCCCCTTTTGCCTGCCGTAACCTTTGACTTCGGTTACGGTGAGGCCCTGAATGCCGACAGCTGTGAGCGCTTCGCGCACTTCGTCCAGCTTGAACGGCTTGATAATAGCCATCACTATTTTCATCTGGTTTCCCATCCTTTGACGAATAATTCCGGCGGGTGACCGCCTCTAGCGTGATCGCGGGAAATTGTTCGCCCTCCCGTGACTTGCATCATGAATACAAGCCCCGTGCCAGTTTCAAATCGGGTGGGTAAGTTATTGAAATGTAAACACGAAAAATAAAGGCCCTAAAAAACGGGCACAGTCACGAACGTGTATTGATTAAAAATTGTGCAAAAAATCGCGATTGAACAACAATTAATCAATTGCACGTTTCCGAATCAAACCTTCCTGCGCGGTCGAGGCGATCAGCCTTCCCGAGCAGCTGAAGATCGAACCCCGGCTGAGGCCGCGAGCGCCACCGGAGAACGGGCTATCCTGCGTATAGAGCAGCCAATCATCGAAATCCGGCACGCTATGGAACCACATGGCATGGTCGAGGCTGGCGCCCTGGATCGACCGGTCGAAGATCGAGACGCCATGCGGAAACAGCGTCGTGTCCAGCAAGGTCAGGTCGGAGAGATAGGCAAGGACCGCCGACCTGATCGCACGATCCTCAGGCACATGGCCGTTTGCCTTGAACCAGATGTGCTGGACTGGCGGCAGCGCTTTATCCGAAACATAATGCTCCATCGAGACAGGCACGATTTCCACCGGCCGCTCGCGCAGCCAGAAGCGCCGCACATGCTCCGGTGCATCCTCCAGATAGGTTTCATAAAGCTCTTCGGGGCGCGGAAGATTCTCAGGCATTGGAATATCGGGCATTTCGACCTGATGCGAAAGGCCGGCTTCATCCACCTGGTACGACGCCGACAAGGTGAAGATCGGCTTGCCGTGCTGGATGCCCACCACCCGACGGGTGGTGAAGCTGCCGCCGTCGCGAATCCTCTCAACCTCGTAGAGAATGGGAACCGTGGGATCGCCTGGCCGGAGAAAATAGCTGTGCAACGAATGTACGAACCGGTCGACGACCACGGTCTGGTTGGCTGCGGCCAGCGCCTGGGCTATGACCTGCCCGCCAAAGACACGCTGCCAGCTTGAATCGGGGCTTATGCCGCGAAACAGATTCTCCTCGATTTTCTCGAGCGTGAGAATTCCGACCAGCTTCTGCATTTCCGATAGCACATTGTCGGGGCGCGGCATTTTGGCTGCCTCTTCCTTAGTTCCGTCATGATCAGACTTCCTCTATACTCCCCGGCATAACGGCCGCAAGCCGGGAAAATTCAAGGAGTTGGACATGCTGGACATCCTGGTTGCCGGTGGCGGATATGTCGGGCTTTCAGTCGCCGTCTCGATCAAGAAGGCGGCCCCTCACCTCAAGGTGATGGTCGCCGACGGCGCACCTGAAGGCGCCTGGCAGAAGGATGGCCGGGCCTCGGCGATTGCGGCGGCGGCCTCGCGCATGCTGACCGCGCTTGGCCTGTGGGAAGAGATGCTGCCCCACGCCCAACCGATCAACAAGATGATCATCACCGACTCCCGGACATCCGACCCGGTGCGGCCGGTCTTCCTGACTTTCGACGGCGATGTCGGCAAGGGCGAGCCATTTGCCCACATGATCCCCAATCCGGCCATGGTCGGCCCCCTGCTCAAGGCGGCGGAAGCACTTGGCGTCGAGATGAAGTTCTCGACCAGCGTCGAGACGTTCTCCGCCGGGCCGGTGTCGGTCAGCGCGACGTTCTCCACCGGCGAGACGATCGAGGCGCGCCTGCTGGTCGCCTGCGACGGGGCCAAATCGAGGTTGCGCGACATCGCGGGCATCAAGACCGTGCATTGGGATTACGGCCAGTCCGGCATCGTCACGACCGTCGAGCACGAACGCCCGCATGAGGGCGTGGCGGAAGAGCACTTCCTGCCGGCCGGCCCCTTCGCGGTCCTGCCGCTTCCCGGCAACCGCTCGTCGCTGGTCTGGACCGAACGCACGGCGGATGCCGACAAGCTGGTCGCCGCCGACGATCTCGTCTTCGAGGAAGAGCTCGAGCGCCGCTTCGGCCACAAGCTGGGACCGATCCGCGCCGTGGGTGGCCGCCGCGCCTTCCCGCTGGGACTGACCTTGGCCCGCGCCTTCGTGGCGAACCGGGTGGCGCTCGCCGGCGATTCGGCACATGGCATCCATCCGATCTCCGGCCAGGGCCTCAATCTCGGCTTCAAGGATGTCGCGGCATTGGCCGAGACGATCGTCGATGCCGACCGGCTCGGGCTCGACATCGGCGCGCTCAATGTGCTCGAGCGCTATCAGTCCTGGCGGCGCTTCGACACCTTCCGCATGGGGGTGACCACCGACGTGCTGAACCGGCTGTTCTCCAACGACATCACCCCGATCCGCATCGCCCGCGACTTTGGCCTGGGCGTGGTGGATCGCATGCCGGGCCTGAAGAATTTCTTCATCAAGCAGGCCTCGATCGCAACAGGTGCCGACCCGAAACTGCTGGTCGGCGAGATGCCCTGAACCCGCGAGGGCGAATTGGCTAAAGTCCGTTCCTTGCGCGAGGCTGGAGAAGTTAACGAATGAAGCTAAATAGTTAACCGCCCTGTCTTGAAAGTTTTAAGGTTTGATGACTATCTTTGATCATCCGGGGCGTGTGCGCCGGATGCATGACTGTTAAGGATAGAAAGGACAATTCTCTGACAACAGTACACGCGAAAGGAGTGGCGTCATACGCATACTCCCGGAGCATGGAGCGTAGCGAAGAAGCTGCGGCCAACGCTCTCAAGCTGGTCCTCGAAAGCCTCGAAGACTCAAAAGCTGAAAACGTCATCTCGATCGATATCACTGGCAAATCCGCGCTGGGCGACTACATGGTCGTCGTCTCCGGGCGCTCGAACCGCCATGTGACCGCGATTGCGGAACACCTGCTCGACGATATCAAGGCCGGTGGCCTTGGCAATGCCCGTATCGAGGGCCTTGAAGTTGGCGATTGGGTGCTCATCGACACCGGTGACATTATCGTTCACGTCTTCCGTCCGGAAATTCGCGAATTCTACAATCTCGAAAAGATGTGGGCCGCGCCTGAAATGGACGAGGGAACGCTGCATTGATTGCATAGGCCTGCTTTTAGCAGCGAGCCGATTGCGATAAAAGCATCTCGAAAGGTCGTTCCTTTCGTGGTGAGAATTATGGTCCGAAATCGAGGCGCCCATCGTGCGGATTTCTCTATTCGCGGTGGGCAGGCTGAAAGCCGGGCCCGAAAAAGAGCTTGCCGAACGGTATCTCGACCGTTTTGCCAAGGCTGGCCCTGCCATTGGGCTCGAACTCGCCAAAATCACCGAGATCAATGAAAGCCGCGCCGGCAACGGCGAGACGCGCAAGCGCGAGGAAGCAGCCGCGCTCGAGAAGATGCTGGCCGACGGCGCGGTCCTGATTCTGCTCGACGAGCGCGGCAAGGCGCTTGATAGCCCCGCTTTCGCGGAACTCCTCGGCGGCATCCGCGATGCGGGCAAGCGCGAACTGGTGATCGCCATCGGCGGGCCGGACGGACTGGACCCGGCGCTCACGTCCAAAGCCGCGCATATGCTGTGCTTCGGCAGGATGACCTGGCCGCACCAACTGGTGCGGGTGATGCTGGGCGAGCAATTGTACCGCGCCGTGACGATATTATCGGGGCATCCGTATCACAGGGTGTGAGGGCCGCACAGGTGCTGGCGCGTCGCGGCATTGCAGTCTAAGCTCTGGGAATGGACAACTTTTAAGGAAGTTCACGGTGACATCTTCCAATGCGCCCATGGCGCAAAACTTGCGGTAGTATGATGAGATTTGCGGGATTGTGCATCGCCTTGTCGCTGGTGTCAGGGGTATCGGCATCGGCCGAAACCGTGAACCCTCTGCTACGGTCATGCAGTACGGCCAAGGATGTTCCCTATTGCAAGGTGCAGCGGGGCCAGTTCAGCCATGACTGGACGAAAGCGATCCGGGGAGACTACACATCGCAACGCAACGTCGCCTTCTGCCTCAGATTCGGATGCGACGGCGCGGTGAAGGTGAACAGGGCCGCCGCATGCGCGTGGCGTATCGTGATCATTGGTTCGGACGCGTCGTGGGAGAGGGGCGATCTCATGAATTACAAGGCCGATTGTGCCGGCATCGGCCAGCACGGCGACGCCATGGCGCACATTCTGTTCGAGAAGATATACAAACGGCCGCTACAGATCGACGCCGAAGAGACGGCGACGTCTTTGCTATTCGAACCTGCGAAGCCGCCTGACCGATAGGCTACGTTCCCAGTCGGCCGAACTGGCCGGGCTGCCGCTGGACCCTCGCCGAATTGACCGTGACAGCTTCCGACGGCGGCGACCCGGAAGCGAACCCACCGGGCGGGACGAAGGCAAGAACCGCGATACCGGCATAGAAGATCCAGCCCAGCACCTGCACGATTTCGGTCGGCAGCGGCAGCGCGATGAAACGCGGCAGGAAGACCGGCGCGATGATCGCAAACAGCCAGAATTGCGGCCAGCCGATATCCCTCAGCCGCGCCGAAACCATCCAGAGTATGGTGATGATGGTGATCGCCGTCATCGCGATGACCGCGATCGGATAAAGAGCCATGAGCCGCGAGTGACGATTGGCGAGATCGACAATTTCCTTCGGCGCCTGGTGATTGGGCATGAAGGACAGCGGCGTCTCCTTTAGCCGCGCGTTGATCACCGCCTCGAGTTCTTTCTTGCTGTATTTGCGGCCCGACTTGACGATGTCGCGCACGATATCCTCGTGTGCCTGCATCATGAACGGCATCGGGCGGTCTTTGATCACCGACACATCGGCGGAACCGTCATGCATGACCTTGCGCGGCTTCAGGAGTTCTTCGGCGGTCGCATCCTGCAGGCGCACGATATAGCGCTCGATCGGCTGCTTGGCGAAATCGAAGCCGAGCATCAGCAGGACGATCACGATATATCCGATGCGGCCCAGCCGTGATTCGCCAAAAATCGACATGAAACTATCTCCGTCCAACGCAACCGCCGCACATCTATCGCGCATTGGTTGAAATTTTGCCTAAACCGATCCGTCGGAATTTAGCTTTTCGCAAGTTTGAGACAGATTTCATGCCCCTTCCCCGTTGCCGCAAATCAGCTTAACTTGGCGCCGATAGTGCGAGTGTGCCTTTGACGAAGCAAAATGCGGTCTGGCGGAGACGATATGCGCGGATGATGGCGGCGGCCGTTTTCGGTGTTGTGGGCCTGTTGCCATACGCTGCCATCCCCCAAGAGATGGACCCGATCCCGACCGAAACGGGTCCGGTCGGCGTGCTGACCATCAAGCGCAACGCTACCGAGGGTGAACTCCGTGAGCTGGCCAAAACCATCGCCGATGCCAAGGCGCGGGCGGCGAGCCTCGAAGCATCGATATCGGGCATAGAGAAGACGACGTCCGGGCTGCGCGAAGCGCTGGTGGCTTCCGCAGCCAAGCGCAAGGATCTCGAACGGCAGGTGATCGCCAACGAGGACAGGCTGACGGGTCTCGCCACAAAGGAAAAAGACGTCAAGGCGTCGCTCCATCAGCGGCGCGGGCTGCTTGCGGAAGTGCTGGCGGCATTGCAGCGCATGGGGCGCAACCCGCCACCGGCACTGCTGGTAACGCCCGACGACGCGCTGTCTTCCGTGCGCAGCGCCATATTACTGGGCGCCGTCGTGCCGGGTATTCGTGGCGAGACGGAAAAGCTGGCGGCCGACCTGAAATCCCTCTCCGACCTCAGGGCCGAGATCGCCGCCGAGCGGCGGACATATGTGACCACCATGGCCTCGGGGATCGAGGAAGAGCAGAAGATGACGCTGCTCGCGGCGGAAAACGATAAACTAAATTTGAAGAACCGCGCCGAACTCGAGAGCGAGAAAAAGCGGGCCGAAGAACTCGCTGCCCGCGCCACCAGCCTGGAAGGCCTGATCTCCTCGCTCGAAACCGATATTGCCTCGGCAAAGGCCGCATCCGAAGCGGCCGAGGCCGAGGAAGCGAAGCGTCAGAAACTGACGGCATCGGAGCGCGCCAAGCTTGACGCCGACCCCGCTTTGCCCGACAAAAACCGCATTACGCCCGCATATGCGTTTTCGGCATTGAAAGCCAAGCTCGACCTGCCGGTGGCCGGCGACGTATTGCGTGTCTTCGGTGACGACGACGGGACAGGCCATCCTGCCCAGGGCATCACCGTGGCGGCCAAATCGGGAATGGTGGTGACGGCGCCCGCAGATGGTTGGATCATGTTTGCCGGCCCCTTCCGGAGCTACGGCCAGATGATCATCATGAATGCGGGCGACGGCTACCATATAGTGATCGCGGGCATGGATTCGGTGACCGCGAGACAGGGACAATTCGCCGTGGCCGGGGAACCTCTCGGCCAGATGGGCGAAAAGAGAATTGCAAGTGCGGCGGGCCTGCATCTGGAAACCGAGCGGCCCACACTGTACATAGAATTTCGCAAGGATGGAAAACCGGTCGATTCGCGACCATGGTGGTCCGCCAAAGACCTCGGAAAGGCACGCAATGCTACGTAAAACTTCTCTTGTGCTTCTCGGCGCGCTTCTGGGCTCGACCGCCATGGTCGGCGTCTACGCCGCCGGCATTCCGGCCAATGCCGCGGGCTCCTCGACCTATAAGGAGCTCTCCATTTTCGGCGAAGTTTTCGAACGCGTGCGCGCACAATATGTGACGCCGCCCGACGAGCAGAAGCTGGTCGAATCCGCGATCTCGGGCATGCTGTCCTCGCTCGATCCGCATTCGAGCTACATGAATGCCAAGGATGCCGACGACATGCGCACCCAGACCAAGGGTGAATTCGGCGGTCTCGGCATCGAAGTGACGATGGAAAACGATCTCGTCAAGGTCATCACCCCGATCGACGATACGCCCGCCTCCAAGGCCGGCGTGCTGGCCGGCGACCTGATCTCGAAGATCGACGGCGCTGACGTGCGCGGCCTGAAGCTGGAGGAAGCCGTCGATAAGATGCGCGGCGAGGTCGGCGCGCCGATCACGCTCACCCTAATCCGCAAGGGTGCCGACAAGCCGATCGACATCACGCTGAAGCGCGACATCATCGCGGTGCAGGCGGTCAAGGTTCGCGTCGAGGGCGACGTCGGCTATCTCCGCGTCATCTCTTTCACGGAAAAGACCTATGACGACCTGAAGAAGGGCATCGAAAAGATCCAGACCCAGGTGCCGAACGACAAGCTCAAAGGCTATGTGCTGGACCTGCGCCTCAATCCGGGCGGCCTGCTCGACCAGGCGATCAACGTGTCGGACGCCTTCCTCGACAAGGGCGAGATCGTCTCGACCCGCGGTCGCATCGAAAGCGAAACACGCAGGTTCTCGGCGACCGAGGGCGACCTCGTCAACGGCAAGCCGGTGATCATCCTGACCAATGGCGGCTCGGCTTCGGCATCCGAAATCGTTGCCGGCGCATTGCAGGATCTCAAGCGCGCCACGGTCCTCGGCACACGGTCATTCGGCAAGGGCTCGGTGCAGACGATCATCCCGCTCGGCGATTCCGGCGCGCTGCGCCTGACCACGGCGCTCTACTACACGCCGTCGGGCAAATCGATCCAGGGCATCGGCATCTCGCCCGATATCGTCGTGGAACAGCCGATTCCCGCCGAACTGCAGGGCAAGATGGAAAAGACCGCCGAATCCTCGCTCAAGGGCCATATCAAGGGCCAGGACGAGAATGACGAGGGTTCCGGCTCGCAGGCCTATGTGCCGCCGGACCCGAAGGACGACGTGCAGCTTGCCGCCGCGCTCAAATTGCTGCGCGGCCAGGAGGTCAACGCAGCCTTCCCGCCGGACCAGAAGAAGGCCGTCGAGGTCGAGCAGAAGAAGCTGTAACCTTCACGCGGCGGGGACCCACCCGCCGCGTTTCTCCTACCGAATGCAGGCGGCCAATTGAGCGGCATCAATACGCCACTGGGACAGAACCGGAAGCCGGCGAGACCATCGCCCGGCTTCTTTTCTCTCGTCCGGTTCATTGGTGTTTTCGGCGCCATCTTCCTCGTCGGCCTGTCGGTCTATGTCGCCATGCGGCCGGAAGAGAATCTCAAAAAGCCTGAGGTCGCCGCCGTCGAAACCAAGCCGGTCGATGACGTCGTCGTAGCAGAACAGCCCGACGGCAAGGATTCCGCCCAGGCTGACAAGCTAAATCGCGCCCGGCCGCACGACGGCGCCAATGTCGATCGCCAGGTCATGGATGACGGCTCCGTCGTCACCAAGTTCACGCCGAAGAGCCGCGACAAGGACGGCCCCGTCGTCATCGACGCGACGGCGCAGAACGCGCAGGACGAACGCACCGCAGCCTTTCCCGACGAAGCCCTGATCGAGAATACGCCCGACGGCAAGCTGCCCGTTGTCGCCACCGACGGCACGCGGCCGGTCGATCGCTATGCCCGGCCATGGTCGGGTGCGCGCGGCACGCGTATCGCGATCGTCATAGGCGGATTGGGGCTGAGCCAGACCGGCACGCAACGGGCGCTCAACACGTTGCCGGAAGAAATCACGCTGGCCTTTGCCGCGACCGGCAACTCGCTGTTCCGCTGGATGCCCGAGGCGCGCCGTGGCGGCCACGAGATCCTGCTGCAGGTGCCGCTCGAGCCGTTCGATTATCCCGACAACAATCCCGGCCAGTTGACGCTGCTGCACACAGACTCCGAAGCCAAGAACCTCAAGCGGCTGCATCAGGCGATGAGCAAGATGACCAACTACACCGGCATCATGAACTATCTCGGCGGCCGCTTCCTCGCCGATGCGCCGGCGCTGGAACCCGTGATGCGCGATATCGCCAACCGTGGCCTGTTGTTCCTCGACGACGGCTCCTCGGCGCAATCGCTCTCCGGCACGTACGCCAAGGCTTTCAGCGCGCCACATGCCTTCGCCGATGTCGTTCTCGACCAGGACGTCAGCAAGGCGTCGGTGCTCAAGAAGCTCGACGAGCTGGAGCGCGTGGCGATGAAGAACGGCCAGGCCATCGGCGTGGCCTCGGCGTTTGACGAGAGCGTGGATGCAGTCACGGAATGGTCCCGCGACGCTGCGGGACGCGGCATCGAAATCGTTGGGGTTTCGGCGCTGGTGAGTGTGCCGAATTAGGCTTCGAGTTTTTGATCAAGACCTCGGCTCAACCCAGTCCTCCGGTGTGAGCGGGGGTCCGGAGGGGGTATCCAGCCCCACGACAGCGACGAGGGACCAATGAGCAAGAAAGACAAGAAAATCCGCGCCGAAGACCTGCCCTATCGCCCCTGCGTCGGCATCATGGTGCTCAATCGCGAGGGGCTGGTCTGGGCCGGACGCCGCACGCCGATCGGCAATTCGGAATATGATGGCTCGCCGCAACTGTGGCAGATGCCGCAGGGCGGGATCGACAAGGGCGAAGATCCGGAAAAGACCGCCTATCGTGAACTCCACGAGGAGACCGGCATGACGACGGTCACCCTGCTCGGGCGATCCAAGGGCTGGATCAACTACGACCTGCCGCCGGAACTGATCGGCATCGGCCTGAAGGGCAAATATCGCGGCCAGACGCAAGCCTGGTTCGCATTCCGCTTTACCGGCGACGACAGCGAGATCCAGATCGCACCGCCGCCCGGCGGTCACGAGCAGGAGTTCGACGAATGGGAATGGAAACCGATGGAGGATCTGCCCCGATTGATCGTATCGTTCAAGCGAAAGGCCTACGAACAAGTGGTCGATGAATTCCGTCATTTGTCCGGCAGCAAGGCCTAATATCCGGAAATCGCTCACGGAAACTGGAACAAGCCGGTCACGAAAATCTTATCAAAAGTGACCGCGTTCCGTCATGACAACGTTCGGCGGCATCACTAAGAGGAAGTGGAGAATCGCAGCCAAGATTTGCAAGGAGCTCGCATGGCCATCTCTGACACTCTCAAACCCTGGGCGCCACGCGTGCTCTCGATCGTCCGCATCATGGCTGGCCTGATCTTCATGGCGCACGGCACGCAGAAGCTTCTCGGTTTCCCCGCGGGCGACATGAACCCGCCGATGTTCTCCATGGGCTGGAATGCCGGCGTGATCGAACTGGTCGCCGGCGCACTGATCGCGATCGGTCTATTTACGCGACCGGCCGCCTTTATTGCCTCCGGCACCATGGCCTTCGCCTATTTCATGGCGCATGCGCCGCAGAATTTCTTCCCCGTCAACAACGGCGGCGACGCGGCGATCCTCTATTGCTTCCTGTTCCTGTATTTCGTCTTCGCAGGCCCCGGCCCGTGGAGCGTCGACGCCCAGCGCGGCGCCGCCTGAAAGCTGGCAACTGTTTGAATGCAAAAGGCGCCGATCCCAAGACCGGCGCCTTTTTCTTTTCGGATAGGTCAGGCCTTGAAGAAGGCCAACAGGTCCGCATTGACGATATCGGGATGCGTCGTGGCCATACCGTGCGGCAGGCCTTTGTGGACGCTGAGCTTGCCATTCTTGAGCAGCTTGACGGCGAGCAGCGCGGAATCGGCGATCGGCACGATCTGGTCGTCGTCGCCATGCATGACAAGAACAGGCACTTCGATCTTCTTGAGGTCTTCGGTGAAATCGGTTTCCGAAAAAGCCTTGATGCAATCGTAATGCGCCTTGGCGCCGCCCATCATACCCTGACGCCACCAATTCTCGACCGCAGCCGGCGATACTTTGGCATCGGGCCGATTGAACCCGTAGAACGGACCGGCCGCGACATCATGGAAGAATTGCGCCCGGTTGGCGATCAGCGCCGACCGGAAGCCGTCGAACACTTCGATCGGCAGGCCGCCCGGATTCTTCTCCGACTTCACCATGATGGGCGGCACGGCGCCGATCAGGACTGCTTTGGAGACACGACCGCCGCCGCCATATTGCGCGACATAGCGGGCGACTTCGCCGCCGCCCGTGGAGTGGCCGACATGGATGGCGTTCTTAAGGTCGAGATGCTTGACGACTTCGGCGACATCAGCCGCGTATGTATCCATCTCGTTGCCGGTATCGGTCTGGGTCGAACGGCCATGGCCGCGGCGGTCATGAGCGATGACGCGATAGCCCTGCTCGAGGAAGTAGAGCATCTGGTTATCCCAGTCATCGGCCGAAAGCGGCCAGCCATGGTGGAAAACGATCGCCTGGGCGTCCTTTGGACCCCAGTCCTTATAGTAGATGCGTGTGCCGTCCTTGGTGGTGACAAATCCATCGCTCATGGTGGTGTGCTCCTTGTTGGCGGTTTGGGAAGCTGCGTGGGCAGGTTGGGGGAAATTCGAAACAGTGGCAACGGCAATGATTCCGAGCCCTGCTTTCATGACATGTCTTCGTGTCGCTCTTGTCTCAAACATTGCTGTCTCCATCTATTTCGCGATATTTGTTATCGCGATATCGATATATATAGAGCAAGATTCGGGGCCTGTCCAGTATTTTATTTATCGCGATATTATTTTTTGTGATATCATATTCAAATCGGACGAACAGACGGGTTTCATCATGACCAGAGCCTCACCCCACCCCCTCGGCGAACAGCTGTGCTTCACGCTCTATTCAGCAAGCATGGCCGTCAGCCGCATGTACAAGCCGATGCTCGACGCGATGGGCATCACCTATCCGCAGTATCTGGTGCTGAGCGCGTTGGATGAACATGACGGGCTGACGATCGGCGCCATCGCCGACCGGCTGGCGCTCGAATCGAGCACGGTGACGCCGCCGGTCAAGCGCCTCGAACAGGCTGGCCTCCTGCAGCGCCAACGCAGCAAGGAGGACGAGCGGCAGGTGCACGTGTTTTTGACAGCAGCCGGCCGCAAGGTGCTCGGCGACAGCAAGTGTCTCGGCGATACGCTGATTGAGCGCTCGAAAATGACGCCGGCCGAAGTTCGGGGGCTGAACCAGCGGATGCAGGGGTTTTTGCATGCTGTGAATGACGAAAATCAGGAAGGCTGACAACCTTCTGCGCAAGGGGCGAGGCTGCATCCGCCAAACGCAAAACCCCGGCTTACTGGACCGGGGCTCGCTGATTCCTATATCGGAGCGCTCACTCCGCGTCGTTCGCCGGCTCCGCGTTGAGCTGGCCGTATTTCTCCACGCCGAGCTTCCCAAGCAGGTCGATCTGGGTTTCGAGGAAGTCGATATGGCCTTCCTCGTCCGACAGCAGATCCTCGAACAGCTTCATGGAAACATAGTCGCCCAGCGAATGACAGATCTCGCGGGACTGCTTGTAGGCCGTGCGCGCGTCATATTCGCCCGCGAGATCGGCCTCTAGCACTTCCTTGATGTTCTGGCCGATCCTGAGCGGCGCCAGCGTCTGGAGGTTCGGATGGCCCTCGAGGAAGATGATGCGGGCGACCAGGCGATCGGCATGGTGCATCTCCTCGATCGATTCGGCGCGCTCCTTCTTGGCGAGCTTCTGGTAGCCCCAGTCCTCGAGCAGGCGGTAGTGCACCCAATACTGGTTGACCGCGCCGAGTTCGAGAAAAAGCGCCTGGTTGAGACGCTCGATGACTTTCGGATCGCCCTTCATTTTGGTTCTCCCTTTGATGCAAATTCTATCGCGTATTCAAAGCAGGATTTCTGCCGCCTGTCGAGAGTTTTTAGAATGATTCAAAAAATAGAATTGCGGACCGATAAACGCCCGACCAAAAGTTCGGCTCGGGGAATTGGGGATCAGGCGACCTGGGAGAGGCGCTGACGGCGCTCGTGAATGGCGGTCTTCTGCTCTTCCTTGAAAACGCGCAGGCGTTCCATGAAGACCACGACCTCTTCGCCCTCGGATGCGCGGACGGCGTGATATTCCTCGGTCGTCTTGACGATGATATCGACGACATTGGGGAAACAGCCACAGCAACGGCCGCGCTTCTGCATGGCGTGATAGACCTTGCCCGGCACGATCAACTGCCAACAGTCTTCGTCAAGCAGCGAGGTGATCGCTTCCTTGATGTCTTTGTCGGTGATCAGGTTGCAGGAGCAAACCATCATGGCAGGAATTCCGGGCGGATTCGAATATGCCCTCTTTAATCAAAAGGGGACTGCTGTTGTCAAGATAAGGATTGTCGCAGTCATAAGAAATTGGGACACGCAACCAAAGAAAGCGATGAAATCCCGGCATTTCAAGTGCTTCCGCACGCGGCGAAAGGCTGAACGCTGCGTTCAGACCTTCACCTTCTGCAGCACGAAATCCTCGGTGCCGAAGAATTTCTTGTAGCGCTCGACCTCGGAGGCAATACCGGTCGCCTTGTTGGGATTGTCCGAGAGCTTGACGGCGGGGCGGCCATTGGCTTCCACGACCTTGCAGACGACTGAGATGGGGTTGAGCCCGGTCACCTCGTCGGGCACGCAATCCTCGAAATCGTTGGTCAGGTTGGTGCCCCAGCCGAAGCTCATGCGCGCCCGGCCCTGGAAATGCTTGTAGGTCTCGATGATCGTATCGACGTCGAGGCCATCGGAAAAGATGAGGAGCTTCTCCCTGGGGTCGCGGCCGTGGCTCTTCCACCAGGCGATGATCTTCTCGCCGCCCTCGATCGGCGGGGCGCTGTCCGGGCGGAAGCCCGTCCAGTCGGCGACCCAATCGGGCGCATGGCGCAGGAAGGAGGATGTGCCGAAGGCATCCGGCAGCACGATCAGCAGGTTGCCGCCATAAAGCCGCTCCCAGTCCTTGAGGATCTTGTAGGGCGCTTCCGCAAGTTCCGCATCGGTCTCGGCGAGCGCGGCACTGACCATCGGCAGTTCATGTGCATTGGTGCCGACGGCTTCGAGATCGGTATCCATGGCGAGCAGCACATTGGATGTACCGGTGAAGCCCGGGCCTATGCCTTCCTTCAGCGCTTCGACGCACCAGCGCTGCCAGAGGAAGGAATGCCGGCGACGCGTGCCGAAATCGGAAATCCTGAGGCCCGGATATTGCCGGAGCCGCTGCACCTTCTCCCACATCCGCGACTTGGCACGCGCATAGATGACATCGAGGGTGAACTGGCCGAGCCCCTTCATCGCCGCGCGCGAGCGGAGTTCGTTGATGATGGCGAGTGCGGGGATTTCCCACATCGTCGTTTCCATCCAGCGGCCGGCGAAGGTGAGCTCGTACTGGCCCTCCTTGCGCGAAAGCTCGTATTCCGGAAGCTGGAACGTCGACAGCCAGGCAAGGAATTCCGGTTCGAAAATCTGCTTGCGGCCGTAGAACGTGTTACCTGCCAGCCAGATCATCTCCTTCTTGGAGAAGCGAAGCTCGCGCGCATGGTCGAGCTGGTCGCGGAGTTCCTGCTCATCGATATCGTCGGCGAGCCGCACCGATTTCGAACGGTTGATTACCGAGAAGGTCGTATCGACATCCGGATGCAGCTTCCAGATCATCTGCAGCATCAGCAGCTTGTAGAAATCCGTATCGAGCAGCGAGCGGACGATCGGGTCCAGCTTCCAGGCATGGCTCCAAACACGGCGGGCAATATCGGTCTTCGCAGCCATCACGGGCTCCCGTCACATGGTCAGGCGAGGTTGACGCCAGCCGCTTTCATCTTGTCGTTCATGGTGGCGATCGAGCCGCCGAGGTCGATGCCGCGCGACGCTTCCAGAACCACGGTGGTCGAAAAGCCCTGGGCGACCGCATCGAGCGCCGAAAACGCGACGCAGAAATCGGTAGCCAGCCCGCAGAGCGTAACCTTGGAGATGCCCCGCTCTCTGAGATAGCCGCCGAGCCCTGTCGGCGTCGCATGGTCGTTTTCGTAGAAGGCCGAATAGGAATCGATGCCCTTGCGGAAACCCTTTCGGACGACAAGTTCGGCCCTGGTCCATTCGAGCGCTTCGTGGAATTCGGCTCCACGCGTGCCCTGAATACAATGATCGGGCCACAGCGTCTGCGAACCATAGGGCATCTCGATGCTCTCGAAGGGCGCGTTACCGGGATGGCTGGATGCGAAACTTGAATGTCCCTGGGGATGCCAGTCCTGCGTCAGGATCACATGTTCGAATTTGCCGATCAGCCGGTTGATCTCCGGGATGATGAGATCACCCTCGGCCACCGCGAGCGCGCCGCCGGGGCAGAAATCATACTGCATGTCGATCACGATAAGTGCTTCGCCGGACATTATCCAACTCCACCAAAAGCTTGGGCCGCGACAGGTCAATCACAGATGCACCTTCCGCACAAGGGCAGATCAGCGAAAGGTGAAGCGATTTCAATGGCCCTTGATGCCGTCGGCATGCCGCGTGAGATTGGAGAGCAGCAGCACGATGATGAGCAGCATCGGCGTGCCGATGAAGATCGCCGCAAAGCCGGTATGTTCGGCGACGAAGCCGAACAGCGTCGGCAGGAAGAGCGTCCCGGAATAGCCCATGACAGTGACCACCGACAGCCCGACGCCCTTGGCCATGCCAGGCAGATTGCCCGCCGCCGAAAACGCGATCGGCACCATGTTGGAAACACCGACGCCGCAGAGCGCGAAGCCGGCGATCGCCACATAGGCATTGGGCGCGAAACCGGCAATCAGCATGCCGACAAAGGCGATGGCGCCTGACACCTGCATCGTCCTGACCGCGCCGAAACGATCTCGGATGCCATCGCCGAAGAGCCGCATGACGGTCATCGCACCATGCATGGCGCCCGCCGCGAAGGCAGAGATCGTCAGGGTCGAGCCGAGTTCCTTGTTCAGGTAGAGCGCCGACCAGTCGATCACCACGCCTTCCTGCACCATGCAGAACAACGCCACGATGCCAAGCAGCCAGGGCAGCGCACTCTTGAAGAGACTTGTCTTGGGCACCGCCGCTTCGTGAGTATCCTCGACATGGGGACCGTCATGCAGGATCATCGAAAGTGCCGAGAAAAGGACGACGGCGCTGAAACCGGTGATGATAATCGCATGCGAAATGGGGCCGAGCGTGTCGATCATATAGCCGCTGGCCGCGGAGCCCAGCAGCGCGCCGAGGCTCCAGAAGGCATGGCAGGAGGACATGATCGCCTTGCGCATCGATTTCTCGACTTCCACCGCATTGGCGTTCATCGCGACATCCATGGCGCCGGCAAAGCCACCGAACAGGAAGACGGCGATGCCCGCCGTCCAGACATTCGGCGCCAGCGTGATCAGCAGCATGGCGAAGAGCCAGATCGAACCCGTTACCTTGGCCACGACGCTGGAGCCATATTTCGCGATGCCCACGCCGCAGAAAGGCATGATGGTGACCGAGCCAACACCGTAGCAGACGACCAGCAGGCTGACATAGAAGGGTGACAGCACCAGCCGGTCGGCGAGCTCAGGCACCTTCAGCGACCAGGCGCCGGCATAGAGTCCGTTGGCAAGGAACAGGAGCTTCACGGCAATACGTTCGCGCGGATAGCGGCCGGTCAAGGCAGGTGTGGGGAGTGTCCGGTCAACCATTGTCATGTCCAGTCTTCGGGCGTTCTTTTGCAGGGCGTGGAAAGCGGGTTCAAGCCCGCCATATATCTTTGCGGATGATTCTGAGGTCACGATGGCGTGGGATGGGCGAGGACGACATTGACGCCGGCGCGCTTGAGATCGCGGATATAGCCGGCCTCGGCATCGTGTTCGAGCACGACGTGGTCACGTTTTCCGATCGGCACGACCTCGAAGGGCGCCGCCGCGCCGAGCTTTTCGTTGGTCACCGCGGCCAGCACCGAGCGCGAGCGGAGCGCGATGAAACGCTTGAACTCAGCCTCGTCGAAATCCTGCGCGCTGATGCCGGTCGCCGCCTCGAAACCGCAGCTTCCCAGCACGCAGATATCGGGATGGAAATTCGACGCATCGGCCATCGCCTTGGCGCCGAGCACGGCACCGGTGCGATGATCGAGCTTGCCGCCGAGCACGACGACCTCGATCTCGCGGCGATCGAGCAGCGCCGCGGCAACCATGGGGGAATTGGTGATGACAGTGAGTTTCAGACCCGGCGGAATGGCTTGCGCAATGGCGAGATTGGTCGAACCGGCGTCGATAAACAGCGTCATCCCCGGCTCGAACAGCGGCACGGCCGCCCGCGCCATGGCATGCTTCCGCTCGGGCTTGAGCTGGAGACGTTCCGTCAGGCTCGAATCATCGGTCACGACAGGCAGCGCGCCGCCATAGACTCGCCGGCATAGGCCCGCCGCCGCCATCTCGCGAAGATCGCGCCTGATCGTATCCTCGGAGATCGCCAGTTCCTGCGCTAACGCCGCCGCAATCACCCGGCCCTCGCCCTGAAGGCGCTTCAGGATGAGGCTCTGTCTTTCGTGGAGCAGGAGGTCGGCAACGTTCATCAAAATCAAATCCGGCAACAACTGGCGCAATCATGCACAATCGTGCATGATTCGTCAACTCCGCTCCTCCAGATCTGTGCAATGTTGCGGCAAATGGTGTCGGACGCGATGCACGAAACGAGGAAATCTTGTGCAACTATCCGGGATGTGATTATTCCGCAGGCGATTGAACGATTCTAGCAAAGTGCCTCGATTGAAGCTCTTCAGTCCCATTCTCGCCGGTGCCACCCTGCAGGAGCGTCTCATCGGCTGCGCCGGCGCGCTGCTGGGCATATGCGCAACCGCCTTTGTCTGCGCCTATGCATTTGGAACGCCCGAGCATTTTCCGCTGATCGTCGCCCCCATCGGAGCTTCCGCCGTGCTGCTTTTCGCGGTGCCCGCGAGCCCCTTGGCGCAGCCATGGTCGATCATCGGCGGCAATACGATATCGGCGCTCGTCGGTATCACGGTCGCCCATTTTGTCGATAATTCCACGATCGCAGTGGGCCTAGCCGTTGGGCTCGCCATTCTGGCAATGTCCCTCACGCGTTCATTGCATCCGCCCGGTGGCGCCGCGGCGCTGACTGCGGTGATCGGCGGACCGGCAGTAGCCTCGGCCGGCTTCTGGTTTCCCTTCGTGCCGGTGGCGATCAATTCCATCATCCTTGTGCTGCTCGGCCTCGTCTTCCACCGGTTGGCCAAGCGGAACTATCCCCACAGGCCCACGCCGGTCGCCAATCTCCACAAGACGTCGGACACGCCGCCAGCCATGCGGGTGGGCTTCAACAGGCAGGATATCGATGCAGCACTTTCGGAGTTCAACGAAACGCTCGACATCGACCGCGAGGATCTCGACCGCATCCTGAGGGCCGTCGAGGCCAAGGCGCTCAACCGTGCGCATGCCGAGCTGACCTCGGCCGATATCATGTCGCGCGACGTGGTGAGCGTCTCGGTCGACGACAGAGCCGCGACGGCACGCCGGCTGCTGCTGGAGCACGATATCCGCACCCTTCCGGTCATCGATGGCGAGAAGCGGCTTGTAGGCACTGTCGGGTTACGGGAACTGGCCGGCCTGCCGGATGACGCATCCATGCCGATGTCGGAGCCGACAACCGCGCGTCCGGACGCTCCCGCCGTTAGCCTTCTGCCCAGCCTGACGGATGGCCGGAATCATGCTGCTGTTATTGTCGGGGAAGACGGCGCCGTGGCCGGAATCGTTTCGCAAACCGACCTGCTTGCGGCGCTCGCCAAAAGCCTGTCGGTCGTACGTGGGCCTGATGAAACCATGGCTGACGGGCGCGGGATCTGACGTGGCGTTCAGGCCGCCTGGCGATCCCTTATACCATCCAGCTGGGCCTCTTCCAACGGCCGACCGAACAGGTAGCCCTGGCCTTCCGAGCAACCCCAGCCCTGGAGGACATCGAGTTCCGCCTGCTCTTCGATGCCTTCGGCCGTGCAACGGATGCCGAAACTGCGCGACAGGCCGAGGATCGCATCGACGATGAGGCGACTCTCGTGACTATCCTGGATCGAGGCGACGAAGCTGCGGTCGATCTTGAGCTTGTCGAACTTGCAGCTTCGCAAGTGCTGAAGCGTCGAATGGCCGGTGCCGAAATCATCAAGCGCAATGGTGATGCCGGCTTCGCGCAACTGGTTGATCGTCTCGCTCGCGGTCATCAGGTCAGCGACCAGAGCGTTTTCAGTGATCTCCACTTCGAGTCGGTGCGGTGGCAGGCCGGTCTCGCCGAGAATACCGATGATCTTCATGCCAAGCGTCTTTTCTCTGAGTTGCACTGGCGAAAGATTGACGGAGAGCTTGACATGGGATGGCCAGCCAAGGGCTGCGATGCTCGCCTTGCGCAGCATCTGTTCGCCGATCTGGGTTATCAGGCCGCAGGATTCGGCCACGGGAATGAACTCAGCCGGGTTGATCAGCCCGCGCTCGGCATGCCGCCAGCGGGCCAGCGCCTCGTAGCCGATCACATCACGGGTCGCGAGATCGACGATGGGCTGGAAATAGGGAACAATCGAGTCGTCCTTGAGCGCCTTGTGCAACTCGGATTCGATCCAGTTGCGCTCCTTGACGACATGCTCGAGCTCGCTCTCGAAGAAAGCGACCTGATGGCGGCCGCCATGCTTGGCCTTGTACAGCGCGATATCGGCGCGGCGCAGAACTTCGCCGATCGTGTCACCATCCTTGCCGAACAGCGCGACGCCGACCGAAGCCCCGAGATGCAGGATCGCGTCGTTGAAATGGAACGGCTCAATAATGCCGGCGATGCAGGCGCGTGCATAGCCGTTGGCCTCGCTCTCGTTGGCGAGCGGCGGGGTGATGACGGCGAATTCATCGCCGCCAAAACGGGCGACGAGGCCACCCGGGAAATGCTTTTCAATGCGGCTCGCATAATCGACAAGAACCTTGTCGCCGGCGGCATGGCCGTAGACGTCGTTGACCGGCTTGAAGTGATCGAGGTCGATCAGCATCAGCGCGCGGCGTTCGAACTGCGCTTTTCCGCTTAGAAAGCGAGCTCCGAAATCCTCGAAATTGCGGCGATTGGCGAGACCGGTCAACTGGTCGTGCATGGCGAGCCGGCGGCTTTCCTGCTCGGCGCGCTGCTGGCGTTCGAGTGCCCGGCGAAGCCGCCACGACTGCTGGAAGGCGAAGGCCGAGAGGCCGAGGCTGGCGAAGAGGCCGAAAGTCAGCATGTTGTCCAGACTGTAGGCCGAGGCCGTTTCCGGACGGATCACCAGTTCGATGCCGATGTCGCGCATCTTCTGGCCGGTCTGAACCCAGGGATCGCCATTGATCCAGGCCTGGAGCTTGCCGTGGAAATCGTTCGAAACCGCCAGCAGGAAGAGGCAGGCGGTGACGCCGGCGATGGCCAGGCTTTGAAACCTGAATCGTGTTGCTGCTGGTGCGGCGCCGGTGGCATCGATGCGGTCGTTCTTCATGGCTGTATCCAGAGAGTGCCGTGATATCGGACCTGACAAGTATCAAGCAGCGCTGAAACTTTGATTAAAATTGCGTGCATCGGCTGACGCGTGCGGAAATAGCTGAAAGCTGCGTAAACGAAATGTGAAAGCCGATCGCATTCACGCGCGACGGGTAAACCACCTGGCGATAAGACGGTCGAGCGAGAAGATGCCGGGACCCCGCGCAACGATCAGCAACAGGCACGCGGCCCATGTCCCATGGGTCGGCCATGCATCGGGGTAGACGAAGATTTCGATCACCAGCGTCATGCCGAGAAGTGCAAGCGCCGACAGGCGGCTGGCAAACCCGACGGCCAGCAGGATCGGAAAGAAATGTTCGGCGAAGGCCGCAAGATGCGCCGCGATCGTGGGATCGATGAGCGGCAGCTTGTATTCGTTCTCGAAGAGGTAGATGGCGCTGTCAGTGACGCGCCAGCCGTCGATCTTGGTCTGGCCCGATTGCCAGAAGACCATGGCGATCGACAGCCGCGCGATCAACGCGATCACGCTGTGCGGGATGGCGCTCATCCAGGCTATCACCTTGTCTGCAAGCGCCAGGAGCCCGGTGCGGTTTGGTGCGTCGATCGTGTCCATGCTGTCCATGGTCTTCTCCCAAATTCAGTGAATGGCGATGAAGGATCCCGTTTGCAGGATTCCCGCGAGATTGGCAGTGATGTCGAAGTCCGGATTGTCGGCCAGCGCCATCTCGATGGCTGCACCCAATGACTTGCCGGACCGCAGCGCCTGAATGAAGACGGCACCTCCCGCCGGCAGGCTGTGGACATTCACCATCAATCGAGGTCGGACGACCAGCGCATCCTGGGCGATCCATGGCTCGATGGGCGCGGGCGAAATCTCGCCGGAATTCATCGACCATATTGTCAGGACGGGATGATCGGAGCGAACGATCGCGAGCGAGGGATGCGGCTCGAAGACGAGTTCTGGCAATCTCTCAGCAGCGAGACCGGATAGGGCGGAGGGATCAAGCGGCGCCCGGTCGGCCGCGTGATAGGCGTGCGACCGTGCGATTTCGAGCCGGATGACATCGGCGAGATAGGGCAGTTGCTCCAGCGGCGGAAAGGCCTCGGCAAAATCCGGCAGATCGTCGCCATAAGCGAGCAGCAATGGCGATTGTGGCGGATGTGCGCGGATGAACACATCGGCCATTCCAGTGAAGAACTCATCGCCGACGATCTTTGCCGTTACCGGAAAGCGTGACCGCAAGGACTCGACCAGCCCCCAGAATACATTGTTGCGATAGACGCCGAAGCGGCGCTCCGGGCGCGGCCCGTTCCACGCGTCGAGACCATCGGGGACGGCTGCCGCCTTGTCCAGCAAGGCGCCGGCAAATACGGTCTGGGTATGGATCGACATGGCCTGTCCTCACGCCGCATGGCTGCGTGCAGCCGCATCCAGGATCGCGCCTGCACGTTCGGCGTCGCGTCGCAGCACCGGCCATTCCGGCACGTCGTTATCCCATTCGACCAGGCTCGCGACCGGGCCGATACATGCGATCAGTTGTTCGTAGAGCGCCCAGACCGGGTCCTTGACCGGCGTGTCGTGGGAATCGATCAGCAGCGTCGCGCCGAAATCATCCGTGGTTTCGGAATGACCGCTGAGATGGATCTCCTTGACCGACTGTACCGGGAAGCGGGCCAGATAATCGGCGGGGTCCATGTTGTGATTGGTCGAGGCGACGAACACATTGTTCACGTCGAGCAGCAACCCGCAGCCGGTCCGCATTGCAATGGCGCGCAGGAAATCCGTCTCCTCGATCGTGCTTTCCTCGAAGAGGAGATAGGTCGCGGGATTTTCGAGCAGCATCTGGCGGCCCAACACCTCCTGCACCTGGTCGATATGATCGCAGATCCGTGCCAGCGTTTCCCTTGTATAGGGCAAGGGCAGCAGGTCGTTGAGGAAAACGCTGTCATGCGACGACCAGGCGAGGTGCTCGGAAAAACTTTGCGGTTCGTAACGGTTGCAGACGGTTCTGAGGCGATCGAGATGGTCTGGGTCCAGATCCTGCATCGACCCGATCGAGAGGCCTACGCCGTGAATCGACAGGGCGTAATCCTCCCGCAGCTTGGCGAGTTGCGCATGTGGCGGACCGCCGGCGCCCATATAGTTCTCGGCATGCACCTCGAAAAAGCCGACTGGCTGAGGTGCTGAAATGATGGAGGCGAAATGTTCCGGCTTGAAGCCGACGCCGGCGCGGCACGGCAGTCTGGACTGTTTCATGGCGAGGCTCCTGGATTGTCGGGGCGGCGGCGAAGCAATCCGCCGCCGGCCATTCTTTCAGCGAATGGCTCAGGCCGGAGCCGGCCCCGCTTCGAGCATGCCGTGGCCGTCAGGCGTCTTCATCGAAACGCAAGTGCCGGCGGGGACCAGCTTCCAGGCATTCCTTTGGTAGTCGACCTTCGACGTGCCGGCGCAGGTGGTGCCGGCGCCCGCGGCGCAGTCGTTCTGGCCCTTCAGGGCGATGCCGTAGCACTTCTCCTTGCTGTCGGCGGCCTTTGCGGGAACAGTGGCGGTGACGGCCAACGCCGCCAGAACGGACGCACCAAGGGCGCAAGTGGTCAATTTTGACATAACTAACTCCGGTTCAAATTGTCTGGATTCTCTGGTCGCGGATTACATTGCCTTGAGCATGCCGTGACCGTTGGGGGTCTTCATGTCTTCGCAGGTGCCGACCGGCACGAGCTTGAACGACGCCGGATCGTAATCGACGGTCGAATGGCCCGCGCAATTGTGCTTGCCGGCCGCGCAATCGTTCTGGCCCTTCATGGCGACGCCAAAGCACTTTTCAGTATCGGCGGCGAAAGCCGGAGCGGAAACCGAAGCGATTGCGGAGGCGAGCGAGCCGGCGAGTGCCAGAGTGCGAATGCTCTTGTTCATGATGGATCTCCCTTGTCAGTGTGCCGTGATTGGCTGACATCAGGGATTACGGCGAGCGCTCACGGATTGTTACAGGCGGCCTTCGCATTTTTTCTTTGCGTGGTCGTCCAACTGTCCGGAGGCTCGCAGGCGCGATCACTGGATGGCGCCTGCCGAGATATAATGCCGATTATCCGAACACGATCAGCAAGTCCTTGGCGTCGATCTGGTCGCCGGCCTTGACGAGAACTTCTGATATGGTGCCGTCCTTCTCCGCATGCAGCGCGGTTTCCATCTTCATCGCCTCGATCGAAAGCAGCACATCGCCCGCTTTGATCTGCTGCCCGGCAGTGACACCGACAGTGGAGATGACGCCCGGCATCGGCGCGCCGAGCTGCGCGGCATTGCCCACTTCCACCTTGCGGCGGACAGCACCGTTGGACGCACCATGTGCCCGGTCCGGCACCTTGATGCGGCGCGGCTGGCCATTGAACTCGAAGAACATGGTGACCATGCCCTTCTGGTCGGTCTCGCCCTGCGCCTGGTTGAGGATGACCAGCGTCTTGCCGCGTTCGATATCGGCAAACAATTCCTCGCCCTGCTCGATACCGTAGAAATAGGCATGCGTCGGCAGCACCGAGACGGGACCATAGGTATCGGCGGCAATCGCGAAATCGGTGAACACCTTGGGATACATGAGGTAAGAGGCGAATTCGAAATCGCTGATCTTGCGTTCGAGCTTGGTCTCGATCTCCTTGCGTTCCTTGTCGAGATCGGCGGGCGGCAGCAGAGAGCCGGGACGGACGGTGTAGGCCACCTCACCCTTGAGTGCCTTCTTCTGCAACGCTTCCGGCCAACCCGACGGCGGCTGGCCGAGATCGCCCTTCAGCATCGAGACCACGGATTCCGGGAAGGAGATTTCCTTGGACGGATTGACCACGTCCTCGACGGTGAGGTCCTGGGAGACCATCATCAGGGCCATGTCGCCGACGACCTTGGACGACGGGGTCACCTTGACGATATCGCCGAACATCTGGTTGGCGTCGGCATAGGCTTGCGCCACCTTGTGCCACTTGGTTTCTAGCCCCAGCGAGCGTGCCTGCTCCTTGAGATTTGTGAACTGTCCGCCCGGCATTTCATGGAGATAGACTTCGGAGGCCGGACCCTTGAGGTCACTTTCGAAGGCGGCATATTGCGTGCGCACCGCTTCCCAATAAAAGGAGATGCGGCGGATCGAGGCCGGATCGAGGCCCGGATCACGCTCGGTGCCGGCCAGTGCCTCGACGATCGAGCCCAGGCAAGGCTGGGACGTGTTGCCCGAAAGCGCGTCCATCGCTGCATCGACCACATCGACGCCGGCTTCCACCGCCGCAAGCACCGTGGCGGCCGATATGCCAGACGTATCATGCGTGTGGAAATGGATCGGCAGCGAGGTCGCCTGCTTCAGTTCGCGGAACAGCATGCGCGCCGCCTGCGGCTTGAGCAGGCCCGCCATGTCCTTGAGCGCGATGATATGGGCGCCAGCCTTTTCCAGGTCCTGCGCGAGCCCGACGTAATATTTGAGATCGTATTTCGGCCGCGCCGAATTGAGGATGTCGCCTGTGTAGCAGATCGCCGCCTCGCAGAGCTTGTTCTCCTCGATGATTGCGTCCATCGAGACGCGCATGTTCTCGACCCAGTTGAGGCAATCGAACACACGGAAGAGATCGATGCCGCCCTTGGCCGCCTGGCGGACGAAATATTTCACCACATTGTCGGGGTAGTTCTTGTAGCCGACGCCATTGGCGCCGCGCAGCAACATCTGGAGCAGGAAGTTCGGCGCATTCTCACGGATCAGCGCCAGACGCTCCCAGGGATCTTCGGTCAGGAAGCGCATCGAGACGTCGAAAGTCGCGCCGCCCCAGCATTCCAGTGAGAAGAGGTTGGGCAGCGCCTTGGCATAGGTGCCGGCGATATTGGCGATATCGAAGGTACGGACACGGGTGGCGAGCAGCGACTGGTGGCCGTCGCGCATGGTCGTGTCGGTCATCAGCACGCGGTTCTGGTCGATCATCCATTCCGCGAATTTCTTCGGGCCGAGTTCATCGAGAAGCTGCTTGGTGCCGGGCTGCACGGGCTGGTCGATAAAGGGCACGACGGGAAGCGCCGCATCCTTCGGTGGCCGGGCGCGGCCCTTGGCCTCGGGATGTCCGTTTATCGTCACATCGGCGAGGTAAGTCAGCAGTTTCGTTGCACGGTCCTGGCGCTTGACCTGTTCGAAAAGCTCCGGTGTCGTGTCGATGAAGCGCGTCGTGTAGGTGTTGTTCTGGAACGACGGATGCGTGATGATCGCTTCCAGGAAGGTGAGGTTCGTCGCCACGCCGCGGATGCGGAATTCGCGCAGCGCCCGTTCCATGCGTTTGATCGCCTCAATCGGAGTCGGCGCCCAGGCTGTCACTTTTTCCAGCAGCGGATCGTAGAAACGCGTAATCACCGCGCCGGAATAGGCCGTGCCGCCGTCGAGCCGGATGCCGAAGCCGGTGGCGCCGCGATAGGCGGTGATGCGGCCGTAATCCGGGATGAAGTTCTGCTCGGGATCCTCGGTCGTGATCCGGCACTGCAGCGCATGGCCGTTGAGCTTGATATCCTCCTGCTTCGGCACGCCCGATTCCGGCGTTCCGATCGCAAAACCGTCGAGAATGTGGATCTGCGCCTTGACGATGTCGATGCCGGTGACCTGTTCGGTGACGGTATGCTCGACCTGGATGCGCGGATTGACCTCGATGAAGTAGAATTTGCCGCTATCCATATCCATCAGATATTCGACCGTGCCGGCGCCGACATAATTGGTCGCCTTGGCAATGCTGGTCGAATAGGCGGCGAGTTCCTGGCGCTGCGCCTCGGTCAGGTATGGCGCCGGTGCCCGCTCGACGACCTTCTGGTTGCGGCGCTGGACGGAACAGTCGCGCTCGAAGAGATGCACGACATTGCCATGCGTATCGCCGAGGACCTGGCTTTCCACGTGGCGGGCACGCTCGACCAGCTTTTCGAGATAGACTTCATCCTTGCCGAAAGCGGCCATGGCTTCGCGTTTGGCTTCCACCACTTCACGGGCGAGATCCTTGGGATCGCGGATCGCGCGCATGCCGCGCCCGCCGCCGCCCCAGGAGGCTTTCAGCATGATGGGGTAGCCGATCTCCTCGGCCATCTTGGCCACCACGGCCATATCATCCGGCAGCGGATCAGTCGCGGGCACCACCGGCACGCCGATCTCGATCGCCAGATTACGCGCGGCGACCTTGTTGCCGAGCCGGCGCATGGTGTCGCCGGTCGGGCCGATGAAGATGATGCCGGCCTGCTTGCAGGCATCGACGAATTCGGGACTCTCCGAGAGAAGACCATAGCCCGGGTGGATGGCGTCGGCCCCGGAGAGCTTGGCGACGCGGATCACTTCCTCGATCGACAGATAGCTTTCGATCGGCCCGAGATCGCGGGCCAGATGCGGACCGCGCCCGACCTGGTAGCTCTCGTCGGCCTTGAAGCGGTGGAGCGCCAATTTGTCCTCCTCCGCCCAGATCGCAACAGTCTTGATGCCGAGCTCATTAGCGGCTCGAAAGACGCGGATGGCGATTTCCGAACGGTTGGCGACAAGGATTTTCTTGATGGGCAAGGCTCTGGCCTCCTCAGGCTGCGACGTCAAAACCAGGCATGCAATGAACCGCCAATCCAGACGCGAGCGCGGTCAAGGAGCGACCGGCAAAGGCCTTATTCCGCCAGAAATTGTTGCGGGACGGTAGAAATATTGCACTCGCGAAAAGTCTTAGCGCGTTGCAGTGCGAAGTCAATTTGGTTTTGACTCATTTCCGTCACATTCCGCTGACGGTTGGAGGTCCTGTCTCAGGGGATCAGCCCCCGGCGCAGGCCGAGCGCCACCGCGTGGTTGCGGTTCTTGGCGCCGAGTTTTTCCTGAAGGCTGGCGCCATACCAGTCCACCGTTGTCGGCGCGACCTTGAGCAGGACGGCGATTTCGGGTGATGTCAGACCATCGGCCATAAGGCTCAAGGCCTGGACCTCGCGGTGGGTGAGTGTGATCTCGGTTCCTTCGACAACCTTTTCGGCATAGGCATCGCCCATGAATTCGAGGAGCCTGATATAGGTGCCGCGGGTGGCCGTCTCGAGCAGCATGATTTCCGATGGCGTCAGCTCGATCTCGCCCGGACCGCCGAGCGTCGTGGCACCCATCAGCCCGTTGCGTCCGAAGACCGGGAAGATATAGCCCGAGCCGAGGCCGTGCGCCTTGCCGTCCTGCATCATCTTCTGCATGCGGCGATATTGCGGATTGTTCCTGTAGGCCTCCACTGCCTGCTCCCAGGAGAAGCTGCGGTTGGCACGAAGCAGAAACCGGATCGTCGGGTCGGTGACGATGTATTTCTTCTCGACGTAACGGGCGATCCACGCCTCCGGCCAATTGGCCGCGACGATGAGTTGGGCCGGGTTCTCGATCGGCTTCGGCTCGTGGAAAATACAATAATACTTGAAGCCGAACGTATCGATCAGCTTCTCAAACTCCCGGATCGCCACTTCGCGATCAGGAACTTCGCCGATGGCGACGAGATAATGCATGATATTGCCGAAACGCAACCTGGCCCCCTTCCAAACTGCCATGCCAGTCACGAGACCTACGCCTTGTGGCAGGCATGGGTCAATCCATTGGTGATCGATGGAAAGGCATGGCCTTTGATTTGCAGACGCTAATCTGACGTCAAATTGTCAGGATTTCGGGGCTATGACGGAAATTTTCCGGACGAGGCGTCATATTATGCTGCCGACCGGCAATTTGCGACAAAGCCAAAGCCGACAAATTTATATAGCAATCGATATTTGCCCACACCCGCATCCACCATGAGACTGCAAACGTTTCCGCCCATTCGCCGATAGGACGAGCGGGCGGCGACAATGCAATCAAAATGACGGCCGAATCAGCCCATGCGCTCGGAGGCGTAGGAGCCGGGACTGGCCGGGAACACGACCGTCTTGTTGCCGTTCATGAACACCCGGTGATGGATATGGGCATGCACCGCACGCGCCAGCACCTGGCTCTCGACATCGCGGCCGATGGAGACATAGTCCGACGCGCTCTGCGCGTGGGTTATGCGCGCGACGTCCTGCTCGACGATCGGACCCTCGTCGAGATCTTCGGTGACATAATGCGCAGTGGCGCCGATCAGCTTCACGCCACGCTCATAGGCCTGCTTGTATGGGTTGGCGCCCTTGAACGACGGCAGGAAGGAGTGATGGATGTTGATGATCCGGCCCGACATCTTCTTGCAGACGGCATCCGACAGAACCTGCATGTAGCGGGCAAGCACGATCAGTTCAGCACCCGAGGATGTCACGACATCCATCAGGCGCGCCTCCGCCTCTGGCTTGTTGGCCTTGGTCACATTGATGTGGTGGAATGGGATATCGTGGTTGACGATAACCTTCTGGTAATCGAAGTGATTGGACACGACGCCGACGATATCGATCGGCAGCGCACCGATCTTCCAGCGGTAGAGAAGATCGTTGAGGCAGTGCCCGAAGCGCGACACCATCAGCATGACCTTCATCTTGTGATCGCTGTCATGGAATTCGCTTGTCATGCCGAACTTCGCCTTGACCGGCTCAAAACCCTTGGAGATGTCTTCGATCGTGGCACCTTCCTGGCTGGTGAAGGTGATGCGCATGAAGAACAGGCCTGTTTCCAGGTCATCGAACTGCGAGCTGTCGATGATGTAACAGCCCTTGTCGGCGAGGAAACCCGAGATCGCCGCGACGATGCCGCGCGTGGATGTGCAGGTTACGGTCAATACGTAGCTTTTCGTGGGGCTGTTCATGAGGCGCGCCTATCGATCTTGCGTTGCGAAAATTCTGGAGTCAGATCGGCATTATCGCGCGCTCGATTGCATGGCAAGGGGTTCGGCGCCCATCAGGTGCGAAGCTCTCAAGTTTGCTAGACATGCGGGAAATCCCGAATGTTCATGATGTTATTTGATGCGTTTTCCGACAAGCTTCTGAACGCGACGCGGATTTGTGCACCGCGGCAGAAATTACATCGGACGCGCGCCTGTTTCTAACGGCATTGCGCCGCAGCCCGCGAATCTGGCCGTGGTGCCGAATGATAGAGTGCTTCGTAGGAATCCAGAAGTGCTGCAAGCCTATCCAGCCGACGGCCCTCTGACGTGCCCGACCGGGCACCCCACAATTTTCCGAATTCGGAAATCGCCGCTTCGTATTCGACTGACGTCCAGGTCGATATCTTCTCAGGCATCATAGCTTAGCGCCGAAGTGATTTGCACGAATCATGCTGGCATTCGGAGGCTATCGAAGCTCGCGCCACATATCCAGCACGTTCGGTCGTCTATTCACGGTGAAATGGTCACAGATGAATTCGCTCGTTATTGTTGCAGCGCGAAAAGCGCTCAGCGTTTGCGGACCGTTTCCGGATAGCAGATGATCGAGAGATATCGGGCGGGGAGTTTTTCCAGCACTTCGGGTCCATGCGGCGCATCGGCGTCGAAGAACAGGCTGTCGCCCGGCTCCATCGCATAGAGCCGGTCGCCATGCCGGTACTGAACCGAGCCTTCGAGCATATAGAGGAATTCCAGCCCCTCATGCTGGAATGTCGGGAAAATATCGGAATCGGCGGTCAGCGTGATGAGATAGGGTTCGACCACCACGCCGGATGCATTGTTGCCGATATGGCCGAGCAAGTTGTATTGATGGCCCGCCCTCGTGCCGCGGCGTTCGAGTTCGACGCCCTCGCCGGCCTTGACGAACATGGCGTTGCGCACCTCCTCGAAGCGGCGCAGGAACGCCGTGACCGGCACGCCGAGCGCCTGCGCCAGCGCCTGCAGCGTCGTGAGCGAGGGGGAGGTGTTGCCGTTCTCGATCTTCGACAGCATGCCGAGCGAAATGCCGGTGGCGGAGGCTAGGTCGGAACCGGTGATGCCAAGCTTCTTGCGCAGGGTCCGCACCTCGTGGCCGATCGCCATTTCGAGGTTGTTGACCTTTTTGTCGCGCACGGCGTGCGGATCCTGATAGGGGATCGCGCTCTTCGACGCCGGGGATTTCGTGGGGGATTTTTCCGCCATGTTTATCCTAGAGCACTTCTTGGTTAAATGGAAACATTCTGCCGGAGCAGGTTTTCGTCAGGATCAAGGCGATGGTCGAGCGTCGTACCCTTAGGTACGGCCGAGGACATCGCCGCAGGTCATGGCGGAAAGATGCCCGGCCCTTCGGGTTGGCTGAAACGGGCCAGCTGATCGACCAGCCGGCTTGGCCGTAGAGCTTGGCTACGACGCGCGCCGGCTGGTCGACCATCCGACTCCGTTTGAGCCAACAGAACTGTTTCCATTTAACCATGAAGTGCTCTAAAGTTTGAATGTCAGGAAAGAATGTCAAATTTCGGTGGAATTGCAAGCGACGAACACTGGTCCCGTCAGCGCTTCAACAGCGCGGTCGCGTCGGCGAGCGATCCAGTGAGGCGGGTGAAATTCTCCCTGAGCCGGCGCTCGGTCGCCACGGCGACTTCAGGATATTCCTCCATCATACGATGAAAGAGGGTGCGGCTGATGCGCAGCACCTCGCTTTCGATCGCCGCCGTCGCCGTGAAATGGCGCTCGGCATCGGAAATCATGGCGATCTCGGTGAGGATCGAACCCGGGCCGGCCTCGGCGACGACGCGGTCGTTGCCCGATGGCAAATTCCGGGTCAGCCGGATCTGCCCCTGAAGCACGACGAACGCCGAATCCGCCGAGGCGCTCTCGCGAAACAGGACATGGCCGCGCTCCAGCCGCCTGCGCTCCGCCCCGAAGGCAAGCAGCCTGAGATGCTCGTCCTCCAGACCGTCGAAAATCGACAGGCCTTTCAGGATCGCAATGTCTTCACGAAGTGCCATCCGGCGGAAGCCCTAGGGAATGATCTTGTAGCCGCCGTTTTCGGTCACAAGTATCTCGGCGTTGGAGGGATCTTTCTCGATTTTCTGCCTGAGCCGGTAGACATGGGTTTCGAGCGTATGGGTGGTGACGCCTGAATTGTAACCCCAGACCTCTTCCAGCAGTTCGTCGCGCGTGACGGCCTTCTGGCCGGCACGGAAGAGATAGCGGATGATGGCGGCTTCCTTCTCGGTCAGCCGGATCTTCTTGCCATCGGCTTCGGTCAGCAACTTCTGCGCCGGCTTGAAGACATAAGGCCCGACATTGAACGTGGCGTCTTCGCTCTGCTCGTACTGGCGCAACTGGGCGCGGATGCGGGCGAGCAGCACGGCGAAGCGGAAAGGCTTGGTGACATAATCATTGGCGCCCGCCTCGAGCCCGAGGATCGTGTCGGCATCGGTATCATGGCCCGTGAGCATGATGACCGGCGACTTGAAGCCGCCCTTGCGCAGAAGCTTGACCGCCTCACGGCCATCCATATCAGGCAGGCCGACATCCATGATCAGCAGATCGACCTGACCGTTGCGGGCCGCCGCGATGCCCTTGCCGGCATTCGGCTCTTCCAATACGGAAAATTCCTCATAGAGTCCAAGTTGCTCGACCAGCGTCTCGCGCAGGTCGGCATCGTCATCCACAAGCAGTATGGTACGGGCTGTCATCGTGAACCGTTCTTCCAAGTTTGGAATTTTTCAATGACTGGTATGCCAGATTTGGATGTTAAAACAAGCGTGGCATGCATCCGGGCGCTGTTCCGGCACATGTGATCAACTGCAATCAACAAGATGTAAGCCATGGCGCGCTCCGTTCTCCCCGAAATCACCGTGCGGCCTGCCCCCGGCAATCCCCGCCAGGCGATCGTGCATGCGGGCGATCTGACGTTCCGGGCAGCGCTTGGGCGCAGTGGGCGAACCAGCCGCAAGCGCGAGGGCGACGGCGCCACGCCGATCGCCGGGATGCGCCTGCTCCATGGCTTCTTCCGCAAGGACCGGGTAAAATCACCACTCGGCACCACGCTGCCCATGATGCCGATCGACAGGACGATGGCGTGGTGCGACGCGCCGCAGGACGCCAATTACAACAGGCCCACGCGCCTGCCGTTCAAGCCGAGCCACGAGACGATGATGCGTGGCGACCATCTCTACGATATCTGCCTGGTCATGGACTGGAATATGTCGAGCCGCAGCCGCAATCGCGGTTCGGCAATCTTCTTCCACATCGCCAAGCCAGGCTACCAGCCAACGGAGGGCTGTGTGGCGATCCGGCGGCGAGACATGTTGCGGCTGCTGCCGTTGATAGGTCCGAAAACGGTGGTCCGCGTTCTCTAGCCGATCATTTTCGGAGTCATGAAATGTTCGAGCGTGCAGGCATGCTCGTCGAGATCCGCCCAGCTTCCTCCGAATGAAAAAACCGCGACCGCCCCAGTGGGAAATTTTTCGCGCAGCCGCGCGCCCGGCTCGCCGCCGGCATCTCTCATCAGCAATTGCGCGAACTCTTCGAAGCCGGGATTGTGGCCGACGACGACGAGTGTTCGGGAAGTCTTTCCCCAATGCCTGATTTCATCGAGGATTCTCACGGGCGATGCCTCGTAGATCGACCGCGTGTCTTGCCTGGGAATTGGCTTGCCGAACCCGCTCTCCGCCAGCACCCATGTCTGCTGCGCCCGTCGCGCCGTCGAGACCAATGCGAGATCTGGAACGAGCCCGTTCGCGGCAAGCCATGCGCCCATCGAGGGTGCCGCCTTGATGCCACGGCCGGCGAGTGGACGTTCATGGTCTTCGACATCGTGCTCCCAAGAAGATTTTGCATGGCGGAACAGGATGAGTCGCTTCGGCATGGGCGGCCTCCGGATCGGATTTTTCGTCAGGTTAGCAGTTTTTGACTGCCGGGCGGTGAAAATCCTGAAATGCAGCACCTATATGGACTCCGGACGCCGGGCCCTCCTCCCATCCTCCCTGCCCGGCGTCCCTCCCTTCCCGAGCGCACGGTTGCGCCTTCAGACACGTTGGAGATATCCATGTCCGATCAACCGCATATTCAATTCCATGACGGTCGCGCCATCCCGCTGGTGGGTCTCGGCGTCTGGCAGACCCCGAACGAAACGGCGATCACCGCTGTCGATGCCGCGATCAAGGCCGGCTACCGGCATGTTGACACGGCCGCGGTGTATAATAACGAGCAAGGTGTCGGCGAGGGTATTCGCAAGTCGGGTGTTGCCCGTGGTGATATCTACCTCACCACCAAGCTGTGGAACGACGAGCAGGGTTTCGACTCGACGCTGCGCGCCTTCGACAAGAGCCTCGAGAGACTCGGCACTGATTACGTCGATCTCTACCTGATCCACTGGCCTTCGCCGAAGCGCAACAAATACCGCGACACCTGGAAGGCCCTCGTCCGGCTGCAGGAAGAGGGTCGCGCACGGTCGATCGGCGTTTCCAACTTCGGCGCGGAACATCTCGAAGCCATCATCGGCGACACCGGCGTGACGCCGGTGCTCAACCAGGTCGAACTGCATCCGGACTTCCAGCAGAAGGAATTGCGCGCGGTCCACAAGCGGCTCGGCATCCATACCGAAAGCTGGAGCCCGCTTGGCCAAGGTCTGCTGCTCGCCAATGAAACGGTCGGTGAAGTGGCCCGCAAGCTCGGCAAGACGCCGGCGCAGGTGATCATCCGTTGGCATATCCAGCACGGCTTGGTCGTCATCCCGAAATCGGTGACGCCGAGCCGCATCGTCGAGAACTTCCAGGTCTTCGACTTCGAACTGGACGCCAGCGACCTGAAGGCGCTCGACAGCCTGGATGAAGCGAGCGGACGTATTGGCCCCAACCCAATGACGGCGGGATTCTGACCGGCGATCACAGGGGCCGTGACCGGCGGGTCGGTCACGACCCTGGCGCGTTTAAGGGCTCGTTAGCCACATTTCTCAACGGTTACTGACATCGGCGCCCAACGGGAGGAATATAAGCTTCCGCGAATGGAGTTGGGTGTCATGAACACGACAGCATGGAATCCCGCAATCACCGTTGAAGACGAGAAGACCGGAGCCCGGCGGACGGTAAGAACCGTGCTGCAGGCGCAGACGGTGCTGCACCGGAATTGGCCCGATACGTCAGGCAGCCGCTACCGGCTGGCCGAGACGGTCTGCGAAGACGCGCTACACGGCGAGGCGGAAACCGATGAAGCCCGCAAGGCCTTCATCGCCGCCGCGATCGAGGCGCATCTGCATCTGAGCTGAGAGGTTCGGGAAGAAGAGAGCCGCCCGGAGGCGGCTTTCGAGAGGTCTTACTGCCAGCTGCGGATATCGACGAAATGTCCGGCGATCGCGGCTGCGGCCGCCATGGCGGGCGAGACCAGATGCGTGCGGCCCTTGAAGCCTTGACGACCCTCGAAATTGCGGTTCGAGGTCGAAGCGCAGCGCTCGCCCGGCTTCAGCCGGTCATCATTCATCGCAAGGCACATCGAGCAGCCTGGTTCGCGCCATTCGAAACCGGCGGCGAGGAAAATCTTGTCGAGACCCTCGGCTTCCGCCTGCTCCTTCACAAGACCGGATCCCGGTACGATCATAGCGTTGACGGTCGATGCGACCGTCTTGCCTTCGACAACCTTGGCGACTTCGCGCAGGTCCTCGATGCGGCCATTGGTGCATGAGCCGATGAAGACGCGATCGAGCGTGATATCGGTGATCGGCGTGCCGGGCTTGAGGCCCATATAGTCGAGAGCGCGCCATTTCGACGTCCGCTTGTTTTCGTCGGCGATCTCGTCCGGATTGGGAACGACGCCCTGAACCGAGATCACATCTTCCGGCGAGGAGCCCCAGGACACGATCGGCGGCAGTTCGGCGGCGTTCAGCACGACGACGCGATCGTAATGCGCGCCTTCATCGGTATGCAGGGTCTTCCAGTATTCGATCGCCTGCTCGAGCTGAGCGCCCTTCGGAGCGCGCGGACGGCCCTTGATATATTCGAAAGTCTTCTCGTCGGGCGCGATGAGGCCGGCTCGCGCACCGCCTTCGATCGTCATGTTGCAGACGGTCATGCGGCCTTCCATGGAAAGCGCGCGGATCGCTTCGCCGGCAAATTCGATGACGCTGCCGGTGCCGCCGGCGGTGCCGATCTCGCCGATGATGGCGAGGATGATATCCTTCGCGGTGACATGCGGCGGCAACTGGCCATCGACACGCACCAGCATGTTCTTGGCCTTCTTCTGGATCAGCGTCTGGGTGGCGAGCACATGCTCGACCTCCGACGTGCCGATGCCATGCGCCAGCGCGCCGAAAGCGCCATGCGTCGAGGTATGGCTGTCGCCGCAGACGATGGTCATGCCGGGCAGCGTGAAGCCCTGTTCGGGACCAACGATATGGACAATGCCCTGGCGCTTGTCGTGCTCGGAATAATATTCGACGCCGAACTCGGCCGCATTGGTGGCGAGCGCCTCGACCTGAATGCGGCTTTCCTCGTTCTTGATACCTTCATAGCGATCGAGCGTGGTCGGCACGTTGTGATCGACGACCGCGAGCGTCTTCTCGGGCGCGCGCACCTTGCGGTGGGTCATGCGGAGGCCTTCGAACGCCTGCGGGCTGGTCACTTCGTGGACCAGGTGGCGATCGATGTAGAGAAGACAGGTACCGTCGTCCTGCTGATCGACGACGTGATCGTCCCAGATCTTGTCATAAAGGGTGCGGGGTGCGCTCATTGGATTTCACCATGTGTCTGAAAATGCAAGGAAAACATAACTACGGCGAATGCCGCCGACACGCGTCAGAGAGTATGCGCGGTCGCGAGGCCGGACAGCTCGGCAAAAAAGCGTGCGGGCAGGCGCTTGCGATCCTGCAGCACGAAAACCAGCTTTTTCCCAGTGTTTTCCATCATGAGGGGGCGAATAGCACTTTTCGGGTGGGACGGCAATGGATCGAATTCAGCATTCAGATCGTGAATGCCTGCACACCAATGACGGCGGCGGCTTCGAATAGATGCTTGTCGAGTGTGCAAATCTGGAATTCTTGGCGCTCGGCAATTGCTAAGTGCAGTGCATCTCCCGCGCGAAGCTTCAACGCCTCTTTGTTTGCAAGCGTCGCGGCGCGACCAAAATCGGCACGGGTTACCTCAATGACCTGAAAGTTCTCCGAGGTGTAACGTGCAAAAAGTTCTTGAGCACCGTCACGCAATCCAGCGTCGATTTGACCGGTTCGAAGCTTGAGGGCCAAGGCCGAATGAAATTCGACAACGGTCCAATCGCTGATAACGATCTCCATCGGTTCGCATTCGGAAAACCATTGCTGGACCGCTTTGGTCTTGAGCTCAAGGACCGTAAGAGGCACGAAAATCGAGGTATCGAAATAGGACTTCAATAGCGGTCCTCATCCCGCATACGTCTTATGAAATCGCCCGCCGATTCCGACTGGAGCGGTTGTGACCGCGTAAATTCCTGCAAAGCCGTGATATCGATCTTTTTCTTCGGCTCCCGCTCGTGAGAGGCGATGTTCGTCCCCACGAGCCGCGCAACCGTCTTCCCGTCCTTCTCGATTAGGATCGTCTCACCGGCTTCAGCGCGGCCGACAAGCTCTTCCACCTGATCCTTGATGTCGTCGATCTTTATCACGCCCATGGCAGCAATCCTTCGCTCGCGCGGATCGTAACACGATGGTCGTCAGTCCTCAATTAGCTGTGCGTTTCGTGATGATTGAGACCATGCAAGCATATGCCACCCGATGTGAGCTTTCAATTCCTCCGATAGAGCCAGAGCTGCGCGGGCGGTATGTTGCGTACCACGAAATCGAAATGGGAAATCGTGTAGAGGTCCGGCATTGGGGGCAGCGGCGAAAGCGGTCCATGGGTAATTTGGATGACGGGCCGGCCGCGCGGAATGCGCGAGAGAAGGTTGTCCATCAAGTCCACCCGGTTCACGAGCGGGAAGCTCAGCATTGGGACGGCTGAGACGACGCAGTCGAACGTTTCGCTGCGCCTCTCGCCCAGAACTTTATCGAGATCGAAGACATCGCCATTGCGGACGTCGATGTCGGGAAAGCGCTCGCGAAGCATGTCGCAGAAATGTTCTGCATATTCCACGGAGACAAGCTGGCTGGCACTTACGCCACGTTCCAGGATCGCCTTGGTGATGACGCCAGTACCAGCGCCAAGTTCGAGGACCGATAGGCCGGATGAAACATCGATGACGCTCGCCATGCGGCGCGCGGTGATACCGGATGTGGGGATGAGCGCGCCAACGCCCTTCTTGTCGCGTTGCCAGCCTTTGAAAAAGCGAATCTCTTCGTCGAATTTCCGGCCAAGCCGCTCTTTCAGACCCAGAACCATGAATTATCCCCTCAACGCGTGACCATGCAAAGCATGCGATGGTTCAGCACCGCGAAGAGAAGAACGCAGTCAAATCAATAAGGTTCCAGTTCGCCAGACAAAACCCCTTTTGGATCAGGCGGCCGGCGCCTGATCCTTTGGCCTGTTGACCGCATTCGAAGCCTCGATCACCAAAGGTAGCAGGCCCTCGCCGCCGTTGTCGATGCGCTCGAAGAACTGGCGTCGCATGCGCGGCTCCCAGAATTTGTTGATATGGTTCGACACGCCCGGAACGCGCGTCGCCTCGGGCTGCGACAGAAAGAAGGTCGCGATCTGGTTCGCCATCCGGACGATCTTGTCGTCATGCTGCATTCGCTTCCGCTCCCATCCTTATCCGGTCTTCGCCGGTGAAAATTTCGAAATCCTGGCCACGCGCCAGCGCCACCAGCGTCATGCCTGACCGAGCCGCCATGTCGATCGCAAGCGCAGTCGGCGCCGATATGCCGATCAGCACGCCGCTGCCGAGCTTGGCGGTCTTCTGGATCAGTTCGACCGACAGCCGCGACGTCATGATCACGGCGCCGTCAGAGCCGGAAATTCCGTTGCGCGCCAGATGCCCGATCAGTTTGTCCAGCGCATTGTGCCGGCCGACATCCTCGCGAACCGCGATCATGCCGCGCCCTGGGATATAAAAGCCCGCCGCATGGACGGCACGGGTCTCCGCGTTGAGCGGCTGGTTGGCCGATAGAGCAGCCATCGCATCCGATATATCGCCGGCCGTCAATCGTAGCGCAATGCCCGAAACATCGGCTGCGGGCTTCAGCGCCTCCTCGATCGATTCCACGCCGCAAAGACCGCAACCGACCGGCCCGGCCTTGGCACGGCGGCGGACGCGCAGCGCGCGATCGACGTCATCCTTGAGGCTGATCTGGAGATCGATACCGCCGGATGCTGGTTCGATCTCCACACTGATCACCTCGTCAATGCTTTCGATAATGCCTTCGGACAACGAGAAGCCGATGGCGAAGTCTTCGAGATCGCCGGGTGTGGCCATCATCACGGCTTCAGTCGAGCCGCCATAGGACAGCGCGATCGCGGATTCCTCCGCGACCACGCGCTGTCCCTCAGACAGCGTACGATTACGGAAGACGGCTTCGGGAACTCTGCGAGAGGTTTCTGCCATGTCGGACAGTTTACTCCGCAGCTTCCAGCTTGCCGACGATCCGGCGCGAACGCTTCGACAATTCGTCATACTCCTCCTGCCATTCCGACGGGCCGTTGGAGGGCGAGATCTGCACCGCCGTGACCTTGTATTCCGGGCAATTGGTCGCCCAGTCGGAGAAGTCGGTGGTTATGACATTCGCCTGCGTGTCGGGATGATGGAAAGTGGTGTACACAACGCCGGTCGCGACTTTCTCGGTGATCAGGGCGCGAAGCGACGTCTCGCCGGCGCGGCTCTGCAGCCGCACCCAGTCGCCATCGCGGACGCCGCGCTGTTCGGCATCGTGCGGATGGATTTCCAGCCGGTCCTCGGCATGCCAGGCGCCGTTTTCGGTTCGCCGCGTCTGGGCGCCGACATTATACTGGCTGAGCACGCGGCCGGTGGTGAGCAGCAGCGGGAAGCGCGGGCCGGTCTTCTCGTCGGTCGCGACATATTCGGTGCGGATGAACTTGCCCTTGCCACGCACGAAACCGTTGACATGCATGATCGGCGATCCCTCGGGGAATTTCTCGTTGCAGGGCCACTGAACCGAGCCCATCTTTTCGAGATAATCATAGGAAACCAGCGCGAAGGCAGGCGTCGTGGCGGCAATCTCGTCCATGATCTCGGACGGATGCGCATAGGTCCAGTTCAGGCCCATGGCATTGGCGAGATTCTGCGTCACTTCCCAGTCGGCATAACCGTTCTTCGGCGTCATGACCTTGCGCACGCGGTTGATGCGACGTTCGGCATTGGTGAAGGTGCCGTCCTTTTCGAGGAAGGTCGAGCCCGGCAGGAAGACGTGCGCGTAATTGGCCGTCTCGTTGAGGAACAGATCCTGCACGACGACGCATTCCATCGCGGCCAGACCGGCCGAGACATGCTTGGTGTCCGGGTCGGACTGGAGAATGTCCTCGCCCTGGATATAGATGCCCTTGAACGTGCCATCGACGGCGGCATCCAGCATGTTGGGGATGCGCAGGCCCTGTTCGCCTGACAGTTCGACACCCCAGAGCTTTTCGAAGATCGCGCGGGTCGCATCGTCGGAGACGTGGCGATAGCCGGGGAATTCATGCGGGAAAGAACCCATGTCGCACGAGCCCTGGACGTTGTTCTGCCCGCGCAGCGGGTTCACGCCGACGCCACGGCGGCCAATATTGCCGGTGGCCATGGCAAGGTTTGCGATCGCCATGACGGTGGTCGAGCCCTGGCTGTGCTCGGTCACGCCGAGGCCGTAATAGATCGCACCATTGCCGCCACGGGCAAACAGGCGTGCCGCACCGCGGATCAGTTCCGGATCGACATTGGTGTATTTCTGGATTTCTTCCGGGCTGTGTGCGGGATCGGCGACGAATTCGGCCCAATCCGAAAACTCCGACCAGTCGCAGCGCTCGCGGATGAAGGCTTCGTCGTAAAGGCCTTCGGTGACGATGACATGCGCAAGCGCGGTGACCACGGCGACATTGGTGCCGGGCTTGAGCGGCAGGTGATAGTCCGCCTTGACATGTGCGGTCGAGACAAGCTCGATCTTGCGCGGATCGATGACGATCAGCTTCGCACCCTTGCGCAGGCGCTTCTTGAGGCGCGAGGCGAAGACCGGGTGACCTTCCGTCGGGTTGGCGCCGATGACGATGACGACATCGGTATCCTCGACCGAGTCGAAATCCTGAGTGCCGGCCGAGGTGCCGAAGGCCTGGCCAAGACCATAGCCGGTCGGCGAATGACAGACGCGGGCACAGGTATCGACATTGTTGTTGCGGAAGCCGGCCCGGATCAGCTTCTGCACCAGATAGGTCTCTTCATTGGTGCAGCGCGACGACGTGATGCCGCCGATCGAATCCTTGCCATACTGGTACTGGATACGGCGAAATTCGTTGGCGGTATATGCCAGCGCCTCTTCCCAGCTCACTTCGCGCCACGGATCGGAGATCTTCTCGCGGATCATCGGGTTGAGGATGCGGTCCTTGTGGGTGGCATAGCCCCAGGCGAAACGGCCCTTGACGCAGGAATGACCGCGATTGGCCTTGCCATCCTTCCACGGCACCATGCGGACGAGTTCCTCGCCACGCATTTCCGCCTTGAACGAGCAGCCCACGCCGCAATAGGCGCAGGTCGTGACTTCCGAATGTTCCGGCTGGCCAATCGCGATCACCGACTTTTCAGTGAGCGTCGCGGTCGGGCAGGCCTGCACGCAGGCGCCGCAGGAGACACATTCCGACGCCAGGAAATTCTCGTGCATGCCCGGCGACACCCGGCTTTCGAAGCCGCGGCCCTCGATGGTCAGCGCGAATGTGCCCTGCACTTCCTCGCAGGCCCGGACGCAGCGCGAGCAGACGATGCACTTGGACGGATCATAGGTGAAGTACGGATTGCTCTCGTCCTTCGGCATCCATTTCAGATTGATCTCGCCCTCATTGCGAGCCTTGACGTGGTTGTCGCCTTCATAACCATAGCGCACATCGCGCAGGCCCACCGCGCCCGCCATGTCCTGCAGCTCGCAATCGCCATTGGCCGCGCAGGTCAGGCAGTCGAGCGGATGGTCGGAGATATAGAGCTCCATCACGCCCTTGCGGATGTCCTTCAGCCGCGAGGTCTGGGTATGAACCTGGATGCCCGGTGCGACGGGCGTCGTGCAGGAAGCGGGCGTACCGTTGCGGCCCTCGATCTCGACGAGACAGAGCCGGCAAGAGCCGAAGGCATCGACCATATCGGTGGCGCAGAGTTTCGGCACCTGGATGCCGGCCTCCATCGAGGCGCGCATGATGGACGTACCTTCGGGCACGGTGATCTCTCGGCCGTCAATGGTGAGCGTCACCATCTTCTCGGATTTCAAAGCGGGGGTGCCGAAGTCGATTTCGTGAACGAGGCTCATTGATTTCCTCCAACAATTTCCGTTGCCGGCACTAGTCGCTCTCGCGATCTGCGGCTCATGTATTCCAATAGATCAAGCGGCAAATCTTCATTGAATGCAGAGAATGTAAACTTTCCGCTGACATCCGAATAGAAAACCGCAGCCACCTGATCGCTGCCTTCCCAAGCTTCGAGCCACATCCCGTCTCGTTCAAGATCACTTGCGATCAACATCTCAAATTTCCGCCCATCGAACTCCATCAGCCTATTCCGCTGCCTGAAGGGTGGCTGCCGGACGGAAGTCATCCGGGAAATGATTGATGGCGCTCATGACGGGATAGGGCGTGAAGCCGCCCAGCGCGCAGAGCGAACCGAATTTCATCGTGTTCGAGAGGTCGGCGACCAGAGCGAGATTCTTCTCCGGCTCGATGCCCTGCGAAATCTTGTCGATCGTCTCGACGCCGCGCGTCGAACCAATCCGACAGGGCGTGCATTTGCCGCACGATTCGATTGCGCAGAATTCGAAGGCAAAGCGGGCCTGGGCCAGCATGTCGGCGGTGTCGTCGAACACCGTGATGCCGGCATGGCCGATCAGGCCATCGCGCGCGGCAAAGGATTCGTAATCGAAGGGCGTATCGAACAGCGAGACCGGGAAATAGGCACCGAGCGGACCGCCGACCTGCACCGCCTTGACAGGCCGGCCAGTCAGAGTGCCGCCGCCGATCTCGTTGACGATTTCGCCGAGGGTAAGGCCGAAGGCGACCTCGTAAAGCCCACCATGCTTGACATTGCCAGCGATCTGGATCGGGATCGTGCCGCGCGAGCGGCCCATGCCGAAATCCTTGTAGTGCTGCGCACCCTTCTCCATGATGACAGGCACGGAGGCGAGTGAGATCACGTTGTTGACCACGGTCGGCTTGCCGAGGAAACCTTCGAGCGCCGGAAGCGGCGGCTTTGCGCGCACGATGCCGCGCTTGCCTTCGAGCGAATTGAGCAGCGCCGTCTCCTCGCCGCAGACATAGGCACCGGCGCCCGAACGGATTTCCATGTCGAAGGCCTTGCCGGAGCCGAGCACCGAAGCGCCCAGCACACCGGCTTGGCGGGCGATCTCGACCGCCTCGTTCATGATCAGGATGGCGTTCGGATATTCCGAGCGGAGATAGACATAGCCCTTGGTGGCGCCGACCGCGATGCCCGCGATCGCCATGCCTTCGATCAGCACGAAGGGGTCGCCTTCCATGATCATCCGGTCGGCGAACGTGGCGCTGTCGCCCTCGTCGGCATTGCAGACGATGTATTTCTGTGGGCCCGAGGCATCGTGAACCGTCTTCCACTTGATGCCGGTCGGGAAGCCCGCGCCGCCACGGCCGCGAAGGCCGGAATCTGTGACTTCCATGACCACCTCAGCGCCAGTCATGGTGAGCGCCCGTTCAAGGCCGACAAGGCCACCGAGCGACTTGTAGTCATCCAGATCAAGCGGATCAGTGATGCCGCAACGTGAAAATGTCAGGCGCGTCTGATTCTTCAGCCAGCCGAATTCTTCGGTAAGGCCATGACAAAGCGGATGATCCCCGCCTTCAAGCAGTCCGGCATCCAGCAGGCCGGCGACATCCTTGGCCGCAACCGGACCATAGGCCACACGTCCGGCGGGCGTCTCGACCTCGACCAGCACTTCGAGCCAGTGCATGCCGCGCGAGCCATTGCGGACGATGGTCGCGTCGAGGCCGCGTGCCGCGATTTCTGCCTGGAACGCCTTGACGACACGCTCGGCGCCGACGGCGAGGGCTGCGGAATCGCGGGGAATGTAGATGCGGACACTCACTGGCGCACCTCCTTGATGAGGGCTGAAAGCGTTTCGCGGTCGAGGCGTCCGTAAAGCTCCCCATCGATTTGCGCCGAGGGCGCGGTGGAACAGAGCCCCAGGCAATAGACCGGTTCGAGCGTCACTCTCCCATCAGGCGTCGTGCCATGCCAGTCGAGATCGAGGACCTTGCAGGCGTGATCGGCGATTTCGCGGCCGCCCATCGACTGGCACGCCTCGGCGCGACAGATGCGCACGACATGCTGGCCCGCCGGATGATTGCGAAACTCGTGATAGAAAGTGACGACGCCATGGACTTCGGCGCGGGAGAGGTTGAGCTCGCGGGCGATCAGCGGCAGGGCAGCTTCCGGCACATAGCCGAAATCTTCCTGAACCGCATGCAGGATCGGCAGCAGCGGCCCTTCCAGCGACCTGAGTTCGTTGACGATTTCGAGCGTACGTGCGCTCACGTCGTCCTTCACATGGACATTCATTCTGGCCTCCACCCATCCGCTACGAAAGCGGTCGTTAAGGCACGCGGCACTCGCCACCATGCCCTTAGTCTAGCACAATCCCGGGAAATTTTGATGGCAAGACCGGAACTCTGTCGGCGATGCGTCAGGCGGATGATGGCGGCGGGCGCAGGAAAGGTCAATAACGGAGGTTCGTTGGTTGATAGAAATTTTCTATCAAAGACGGAGAATTGTCGTTGGCTAAAAGACTGGTATTATTCGAAACATTCGAAACATTCGAACTTTTCGAGGAACATGACTATGAAAGTCTCATCAGCCGAATTCATCAAGAATTATGGCACGCTTTCTGACAAGGCGCTGCAGGAACCCGTGACGATCACGCGGAATGGCCGCGAGCGGCTCGTTTTGCTCTCAAGCGAGGAATATGGTCGCTTGACGGCCAGTTATCGTCGGGCTTTCCTTGCCGAGGAAATGTCCGACGAGGATAGGGCTTTGGTTGCCAAGCAGCGCGTACCGGAAGAATATGCCGATCTCGATGAGCTCATCAAGGACTGGAGTCCTGAGAAATGATGATCCCAAAGCCGGAAGCCGGCATGGTGATCAACTATTCTTATCTTTGGGCCAGAGAAGCACGTGCTGGGCAGGAAGAGGGTGCAAAGAACCGACCCTGTGCAATAATCCTCGCAACTTAAGAAGGAAGACCGAGGAACGCGTGTCCAAATTCTGCCCGTCACACACTCGCCTCCGTCTAGCGACGTATCCGCCGTTGAAATTCCAGCCGCCATCAAGCGCCATTTGAGACTCGATGACGAGCGATCGTGGACTTATCGACGAGTATAATCAATTTCTCTGGCCGGGATATGATCTACAACCGGCGGGAAGATCGCAAAGCCCGGTCTATGGTTTCCTACCACAACGGTTCTTTCAACATCTGATTGAAAGCTTCCTTGCACGGCCTCATCCAACGGAAATCGATCGCATCTAACCCATCCCACCTACTTCCCTGGCCATATTCAGCATCGCCGAAACCAGCGGTGTATTCGGCTCCCGCTCCAACGCAATGACGCCAACGGAATGGGTCGTCTCAGGCTCCGTCAGCGGCACGACGGCAATCTCCGACGCGAAACCAAAGGACCGCGCCGCATCGAGCGGCATGATCGAGGCCCATTTGCCGGTCAGGACATGGGTGAACAGCACGATCATTGAATTGGATTCGAGTCGCGGCGACACGCTGACACCCGCCTCGCCCATATGTTTGTTGATGATGCGCCGGTTCTGCATATCAGGAGTCAGCAGGCAGAGCGGCAGTTCGCTCACCTCTTTCCACGTCACCGACGCACGGTCCGCGAGCGGCGCGGACTTCGACATCACCAGATAATAGCGTTCTTCTATCAATGGCACGGTGACGACCCGCCCGAGCGGCTCGTTGTCGAGATAGGTGATGCCGATGTCGGTCTCGAGGTTGTCGAGTTGGCTCATGATGTGCAGCGAGGTCGCCGACTGGATCGAGAAGGTCACGTCGGGATGCTTCTGCTGGAACGGCGCGCTCAGCCGGGGCACCAGCGAAAGTGCTGTCGGGATCGCGGTGATGCGCAAGTGCCCCGAGAGCCCCTTGTGCGCCGCGCGCATCTCCTCCTTCATCGTACGCGCATCGCCGACGATCCGCCGCGCCCATTCCAGCACACGCTGTCCCTCGGGCGTCAGGCCCTGGTAGCGCGAGCCGCGATTAACCAGCATCACGCCGAGCTCGTTTTCGAGCGCGCGGATCGCGGCGGAAAGCGTCGGCTGGGTAATGCCGCATTCCTCCGCCGCCCGGCCGAAATGCTGTTCGCGGGCGAGCGCCAGGAAGAATTGCAGCTTATCGATCATCGCATCCCCCGGAGCTTGGAAGCGGCATTGAACCGCATTACATCATCAATACAAGAATCCCCTTCAATTTTCGGCCGATTTGCGCTAAGCGCGGCCTCGGAAAGAACAAGGAGCTCCGAAAGGGCAGATCATGGACAAGTTCACAACGCTGACAGGCATCGCGGCACCCTATCCGGTCATCAATATCGACACGGACATGATCATTCCGAAGGACTATCTCAAGACCATCAAGCGCACCGGTCTCGGCATCGGCCTGTTCGCCGAGGCGCGCTACAAGGACGACGGTTCGGAAAACCCCGATTTCGTGCTCAACAAGCCGGCCTACCGCAAATCGCAGATTCTCGTCGCCGGCGACAATTTCGGCTGCGGCTCGTCGCGCGAACATGCGCCCTGGGCGCTGCTCGATTTTGGCATCCGCTGCGTGATCTCCACCAGCTTCGCCGACATCTTCTACAACAACTGTTTCAAGAACGGCATCCTGCCGATCGTGGTTTCGCCCGAGGATCTCGAGAAACTCATGGATGACGCGAGCCGCGGCTCCAATGCCACGGTGACTGTCGATCTCCAAGCCCAGGAAATTCACGGCCCCGACGGCGGCACGATCAAGTTCGACATCGACGCCTTCAAGAAGCATTGCCTGCTCAACGGCCTCGACGATATCGGCCTGACCCTGGCCAAATCAGGCGAAATCGATACTTACGAGAAGAAGACCGCCAACTCGCGCCCCTGGGCCTAAGCGGTCCCTACCGGATCGAAAACGCATGACGCCACCGGCGTCATGCGTTTTCTTTTATCATCGAGGAAATACCTGTAATGAAGCCGTTCCTGCCCAGGAAATACGAGCATATCGCCTTTGGGCTCATGCTATCAGGCATGATGTCGTTTCTTGTATCTGGCTTTGCCACGCTGATCTCACTCGGCCTGTCGCCGGAATTTCCGCTGTCCTGGGTCAAGGCCTGGCTGCCTTCATGGATGCTGGCTTTCCCCGTTGTCCTGGTTGTGGCGCCCTTCGTTCGTCGCTTGCTGTCGAGCATAGTCATTCGCGACTAGGATGGGGACCTACTCTGGTGCTCCGTTGCCCGACAGGATCTGGGCCGCGCCGCGCATGGCGACGCGGAACGCTTCATCGAAGTTAACTCCGCTTACGACCCATTGATGGGTCTTGCCGTCATACTTGAGCTGCCAGGTGGCGACCCAGCCGAGATCGGCATCGCTCCAGACCAAATCGCCTGACAAGGTCAGGACACCGCCGAGGGGCTGCACCGTGTCGGCATTCATCGCAATCGCATCGGACGCAGCGGGAAATGTCACCCTCAGTGCCAGCGGGGCGGCACCCAATGCGAAGGATTCCCGCATGGCGAGGTCGCGCATGTCATCCGCCGTCACGCGAAATGCCTGCCCGCCCCTTTGGACATCGAGAATAACGAGGAAGGTCGGCCGTTCGGACAACCAAGGCCGGCTGCCGAGGCTGGCCAACAGATCGTCGATGGTTTTGCGATCATACCGGCAGGTCAGATCATGCGGGCGGTCGTAAGTGCCCTGCTCGTCGTGAATGGGCTTGCCCGCGAGCCGGTCGCGATAGGAGAAGGAAGCAACGAAATCGCCAGCATGCGACCGCAGGGCGGCGGCCCGCGGCAATTTGGGGAGGCGCTGGTCGCCGGAAACCTTGACCAGCACCCGGTCGAGGCAATCGCGAAAGCCAGGCTGCCGGTTCTTCTCGCCCTGCCCGGTCACGATCGCCTGGGATGAATAAAGATC
>Ga0307515_10001839_pt1 | contig 47300 bp, 23 predicted proteins | sample 17_EM_MG_FD_194513 | JGI IMG/M metagenome (GOLD analysis project Ga0307515, IMG submission 194513) | Populus trichocarpa ectomycorrhiza microbial communities from riparian zone in the Pacific Northwest, United States - 17_EM | ecosystem: Host-associated > Plants > Roots > Unclassified | place... | reverse complement strand
TATATATATATATATATATATATATATATAGAGAGAGAGAGAGAGAGAGAGAGAGAGAGAGAGAGAGAGAGAGAGCACGGAACTTGCTTGGATCTAACCCTATGTGGATTCCACTTGAATCATTTTAAAGCTTCGTCAAAACCCCAGGAATGGCCTGTCAAAGTTTGCCGCTTGGTTCGAGTCAAAACGTCTCCGTGCGCTTAATCTCGAGGGCTCTGGGTTGCCTTGCAGCAAAGAAGGTTGACTTTTCTTAGGGTTTATACAGGGTTTGGACTTTTTGGACTGTCGAGATTTAAAAAATGCTTAAAGTTAGCGGTTTGCTTGTGAATTTGAGAGGATTGGATCTTCTGAAAATAATGAAGGATTCCATGATTAGTGTTGGCTATAGTACTCGAGGCATGTGCGCGAGTTTGAGATCATGTTTGCATGGCATGTGATACGGCACCTGCATGCATTAACTGAAGAATGACTTGTCAGTCAATAAATTCATAACCCTTGTCGGCTTGAAATTTTTATCAGTAGGATAAAAGAAAAAAAGAAAAAAGAAAAAAGAAAAAAAACTAGCCAGGTGAAACAGATTGAAGGCCTGGTTAATTACAAAGTTTTTTTTAATATAAAGGGATAGCATCACATCTCAATATTCTAGCCTAAAGTCTTTAAATGGTATTCGTATTGCAAGTCATGCATGATAACCATCATTTTAAGTATTATTTTAATATCCAAGTGTATATTTATATTCGTATATTTATTATAAGGAAATCCTATCAATATATCTTATATATATTACATCATTTTTCAATCATTTTATAAAAAGAAAAAAAAAAGCAATTTCAACCTTTGTTTTGTTTTTAATACAACCATATGTAAATTATTTTTGTTAAAATTAGTGGTTAAGTGAGTAGTTTTATTATAAATCTAATGAAAATACATCTTTAAGTAAATAGATAGATTGAATTTGAGAATATTAATCTCTGTTTCTCTAATATTTAAGATCAGAGATAACCATATATATATAAATATGCAAGCTGTTAGAGGTGATTGTTACAAAAAGAAGATTAATTGCCAGCACAGCTGGCTTAACTAACATAACTGCATAACTAACTTTTTGTTATATGCAACTAACTTTAACTAACTTGTTATTTACGTAACAGACTCTTCCTCTTCCATCGTTGGTTTATCATCCCCCCGCAAGTGAAAGAGTCTGGGAACGATACACAGTTGAGACTTGAGGAACAAGAACCTTGCGCTTGGGAGATGCTTGGTTAAGAGATCAGCTGGCTACTCTTCAGTGGGAACAAATTGCAGCTGTAACTTGCCTTGGAGAACTTGGTCACGAATGAAGTGGAGATCAATCTCTATATGCTTCGTTCGTGCATGGAAAACAGGATTCTTTGTCATATGATAAGCACTAATATTGTCATACCACAGAAGAGGAATCGCAGGAGGAGAAACACATAGCTCCTGTAGTAAAGCCTGCATCCAAATGATTTCAGCAGTAGCTAAAACAAGGCCACGATACTTTGATTCGGCACTGCTGCAAGACACTACCTTCTGTTTTGTAGAGGACCAAGAGACTAAGTTATCCCCTATATAAACGAGATATCCACTCGCACTGCGCCGATCATCAGGTTGAGCTCCCCAGTCTGCATCTGTGAAACCTTCGACTGTCAAATGAGTTAAAGGACGCAGCAGCAATCCATCATGCAACGTGCCTTTGAGATACCGAAGGATTCTTTTGACAGAAAGCCAGTGAGTTGTGGTTGGTTGTTGCATGAATTGGCATGCCTTATTAACAGCAAAAGCAATGTCAGGTGGTTAGGTATTGAAGAGCACCTACTATACTGCGATATTGAGTGACCTCTTCCACAGGAGTACCATCAAATTTGGACAAATTTTGCCCAACAGCGCCAGGAGTTTTGGCAGCTTTGGTATTAAACATTGTTGTTGATGCAGTAAGTCAGAGGTAAACTTAGTTTGGCTTAAATGCATAGATCCTTCATGGTAAGAAACCTCTATTCCCAAAAAATAAGAAAGTCGCCCCAAGTCTCGTAAAGCAAAGACAGAATCAAGTCTAGTGATGAGTGAAGAGATCTGTTGAGATGAGCTGTCGGTGATAAGAATATCATCCACATAGATGAGAACTATCAGAGTTGTGGATGCACCAAAATGAAAGAACATGGAGCTGTTAGTCCTAGAGTTACTAAATCCCCATTGTAAAAGGGTAGAGCTGAGCCGTTGAAACCAAGCTCGTGGAGCTTGTTTCAAACCATATAAGGCTTTCTTCAATCTACAGACTTTGGTGGGAAACTGAGGATCCTTATAGCCTGGAGGTTGAGCCATATAAACCTGTTCCTCTAACTCTCCATTTAGAAATGCGTTATGAACATCAAGCTGGCGAATTTCCCACTGAAAATTGATTGCAATAGTTAAGATAATTCGAATAGTGGCAGTCTTAACAACTAGACTAAATGTTTCAAAATAATCAAGGCCAAGGGTTTGATGATACCCTTTAGCCACAAGCCTAGCTTTATACCTGTCGATACTCCCATTTGGCTTGTGCTTCAACTTGTATACCCATTTGCAACCGATTATATTAACAACAGCAGGCTGGTCAACAAGATCCCAGGTATGGTTTTTATGTAGAGCAGCTATTTCTAGATCCATAGCCTGAGTCCAATTTGAATCTTTGAGAGCCTGACTAAGAGTGTGTGGTTCTGAGATTTTTGTAGTAGATAGATCAAAAATGATCTTTTTCTTGGTGATACCATGCATCAATCGTGTGGTCATTCATAGAGCTGGAGCAGAACAAGTATCCTGATCTTCAGGAATTGATGCAGATTCAGAATGAGAGATAGGAGTGGGGGTGGAAGCACTTATAGAATGTGTACTGTCACTTAGAAGGGGTAAAACAGACTGTGATGGTCAGTGACTAGTGTGTGTAGGTGAAGAGTCGGGGAAAGATAAGATGGCTGGAGTGAGGATCTCTGCTGAGGAATCACTGGTAAGGGAAGGTGTAGGGAAAAGGAATTTGGTTTCATCAAATACAACATGGGGTGTGACATATACACGTCCAGTTAGAGGATCAAGACAATATCCTTTATTTTGGAAGTTATACCCAAGAAAAACACACTGAAGAGATCGGTACTGTAACTTGTGACTGTTATAGGGACGAATGAATGGATAACACAAGCAACCAAACACTCTGAAAGACTTGTACTCAGGCATTTTGCGAAAGAGAGTGTAATAAGGAGAGTCATTGTTTAGTACCTTACTTGGCATTCGGTTGATGAGGAAAGTGGCTGACTGGAATGCATATTGCCAGAACTGTATTGGTAATGAGGCGTGAGATAGTATAGCCAACCCAGTTTCCACAACATGCATGTGCTTCCTCTCTACTCTCCCATTCCGAGCTGAAGTATAAGGTCAAGAGAACCGATGCAGGATGCCAGATTGTTGGAGAAAGTTCATAAAGGATTGATATTCACCACCATTGTCAGATTGTAGACATTTTATTTTTGCATCAAACTGATTTTCTACTAGAAGTTTGAACTATTTGAAGACTGAGAGGGCTTGATCCTTGGTTTGCAGAGGATAGAACCATGTATAACGTGAAGTCATCGAGAAAGAGGATGGAGTATTTTGCACCTGATGTAGACTTGAGCATGGCAGGTCCCCAAATATCAGTGTGAATGAGTTCTAAAGGTTTGGAAGCACGGGAAAATGAAAGATGAGTAGGCAACCTGTGACTTTTAGCCATTTGACAAGAAGAACAAACAGTGGAGCAAACAACAGCTTTATTCCTTTCATAAGAGACATTACAACTTTGCATTACTTGAACTACAATGTCAGTGGTAGCATGGCCTAGTCGGTGATGCCAAAGTTCCACTTTATTATAAACAGGACTGAGTCTATGGGAATGAAAAGTAGAAGGATTGTGAACTCCAACATACGCCATTTTCTTGTTTTTGTACAGCACTGGAAACTCATAAAGCCCATTCTCAAGTCTATCTTGCACTAGCACCTTCTTCGTATGCAGATCCTTCACAATGAAACTATTAGACCGAAACTCAATTAAGGCATTATTGTCTGAGCAGAATTTAGCAACACTGATCAGATTGGCTGAGATAAAAGGAACATGAAATACTTTTCTGAGCTGAAAAGAATGTGAATTAGAGACTAGCCGATGAGAACCAGTGTTGGAAATGGATAGATGCTTACCATTACCAACTGTGACTCTATCTGTACCTGTGTAAGGTGCAGAATTGTTAAGGTTCCCTTCATTCTGAGTCAGATGATGACTTGCTCCAAAGTCAAGATACCAATCATCACCTGCAGGATTATGAGAAGATGCAACCATAGCAGGTATTGTGTTTTGATTTCCAACATTCAAAGAGGAAGTACCATTATTTTGTGAGTTTTGATATGAGATATCAAACCGATGGTAACAAACATGAACAATATGACCAAACTTACCATATAATTGACATTGTGGCTTTTCAGAGTTGGTTGAATTGTGTCTCCCATTGTAGCTATACCTACCCCCATGACTACAACCTCTGTAGGTGTAGTTGCTGGTATTTGAGATATGGCTTTGTCCTCGGTTGCTGTTGTATTTTCTTCCACCACCTCTGTTATTAGAGGAAGAGGCATAACAAGCAGACATAGAGGAGATGTGATCAATTGAGCTTTGTTGCTCAAGACGATGCTCAAATGCTAATAGCATACTATGAACTGCTTCAATAGAGATCTTGTCATCTCGAATGTTGATGGCAGTAACTACTGCATTATAGTCAGAACCAAGGCCTCCAAGGAGATTCATTACCTGATCTTGTTCTAATACAAGTTCTCCAATAGCTGTTAGATTGTTTGCAGCGCCTTTAACTTTCATGATGTAATCTATCATGGATAGAGATCCTTTCTTCGCGGATTGTAATTCAAGCCTGAGTTGCATGATTCTGGCTTTTGAGGAAGATGAAAAAGTTTTCTCCAAAGCATTCCAGGCAGTGTGAGACGTATTGTGGCCAATGATATGTGCCATGATAGCTGGTGTGAGAGATGAGTATATCCAACTAAGAATCGTGCGATCTTGTCTTCTCCAAGCGACAAATGATGGATTAATCACTCCTGGACTTAACTCCTTCTCTGGACAGATGGTTGTGCCATCTATGAAATCCTCAAACCCATTGGCAAAGACAACATTATCAATCGAAGACCTCTATAAGACATAATTCGATCGATCAAGTTTCACAGGTAGTGTATGATTGAGCATCTGATGAGTGGGGATGGACGTCATTGTTGTGCTTTGTCCAGAGCCAACCGGACCAGAGGTAGATGAAGATTGATTAAACGCAGAAGCCATGGCTAACAAGAAAAAAAAAGGCTCTGATACCAAGATAGAATTTGATAATATTAATCTATGTTTCTCTAATCTTTAAGATCAGAGATAACCATATATATATATATATGCAAGCTGTTAGAGGTGGTTGTTACAAGAAGAAGATTAACTGCCAGCACAGCTGGCTTAACTAACATAACTGCATAACTAACTTTCTGTTATATGCAACTAACTTTAACTAACTTGTTATTTACGTAACAGACTCCTCCTCTTCCATCGTTGGTTTATCATAGATCACAAAACAAATATATGTTGGTGCAGGGATTGGAATAGAATATTATTTTAACTTGCACTTGTTAGTTTTTATATTTAATTTTTATGCATTTAAAGGAAAAATTTTGTCAATATACACACACAAACCCCAATAATAAAATCCCCTTTCTCTCACTTCACACCTTAAAACACGATGTTTTTGTAAAGAAAGAGGTGTTAATTTTCACATCTTCTTAACCCGAAATGAAATGGTAGGGGAAAGGAAAGGTTCCTTTTTTAGGGTATTCCCGGGAACATATCTAGTAGAGATGAGGTGGGGTTATAGCTCAGAAGATTAGAGCATGTGGTTACGAACCACGATGTCGGGGGTTCGAATCCATCCTTGCCCACAACCAACTAAAAAGAGAAGGACCCTTCCCTCAGGAGAAAAAAAAAATTATGATCGAGATAGCAAATCCAAAGCTATGAAACTTAAATTGATAGAAAGTTTTTAGACCTCATCAGTGATGCGAACCTCGTAACCACGTAGTCATGCAACCCACAACAAGATTGACAATGAATCCTAGAATGCCGAAACAAGTCTGATAGGAGTTTGACACAGTGAAAAGATATCCCAAGACATGAACATTATAGGAATAAGAACCTCAACCCTACAAATATCAATTCATGAATGAAAAATATAAGGCAGATACTATGAAATTAGTTAATCTTCGAAAAGACCATTTAGTTCATTAAAGAACTAAAGAATGCGAGAATCTCTCTCACACAAGCTGAATAAATTCGGCAGCAACAGTATTATCAAGTCTTTTAATATTTTCTCTATACAAAGAGTAATTAAACTTTTTAAAATAAAAACCTTAATGGATCTACCTTTGTAGTCTAAATTGGCTCATTTACAAATTGACCCAAAACCTATACTAATAAATCTGAATGTATGGAGCCAAACAAGCCTTTAGGCCTAACAAACCCTTATAAAACCTAAAGAGGGGATGACTCTCTTTTTTTTATCAATAAAAATTCAGAATGTTTTTTTTTAACTTGTGTGAGAGTGATTATTGCATTTTTTTAGTTCTTGAACGAACTGAATATAACTTATTGAAGATTAATTGGCTTTATGGCGTCATTCAACTTCATTATAATAGTGTTGGGGCTTTAGGGCAAGTTTTTATTGTGTCACACTCTTATCAGACCTATTTTGGCTTTCCAGAATCAAATTGCAATCTTGATTATGGGTTGCATGGTCACATGATCATGAGGTTCGCATCAGAAGACCGAACACCTACAAAATAGTCCCTTTTGATGGGGTTTAGGGACCATCCGATGATAAAATCATTGACTTTTAATAAGGAATTGCAATAAATAAGAGAATGGACTTTAAATTTTAAAAATAAGAGTGGTTGTTCTTGTTTGTGTATAAGAAATGCTCTGAAAATAAAAGTGTGAATACTTAAAAAGTAGAAAAATATGAACCCTTTATCTTGGTGGTTTGAGGATATATATAGCCTTTGAACCTTGTCATGTTGCTTAAATAGAGGGGTTGGAGTGTCATTTTCTTCTAACAACATTAATGAGAGATAAATATTACTTACATAATATTAATTAATGATAAATATTTCTTACACAATATTAATATCAATGGACATATAGTAGGTCCGTAAAAGACTTTTATACACCTAAGGGTGTAAAGAGATGATTATTCTTGAGTTTTAATATTTTATATTAAGAGCCGTAAGAATAAACAAAAAAAAAACCTCATGACCCAACACGGGGCATATAATGATCATTAGTTTCATACACATTTAGACTTGGAATGATCTTAAGCCCAATGGTGATGGGTCTGACAGCTTTTCAGACTTACATGTACTTAGACTCAGCGTATAGCCAGACCCACATTTATTTGGGCTAAGCGCGTAACTGAACCCAAAGGTATTGGGTCTGGCAGCTCATAAGACTCTATGTACTTGGGCTCAGCGTGTAGCTGAACTCAAAAGCGCTGGGTAGTATGATAGTTCACCAAACACACGTATACTTAGGCTCAACACGTAGCTAAATCGAAGAATGTTGGGTCTGACAATTTACCAAATCTATATGTACATAAGCTCAACAAATAGTTGTACTCATGGATGTTAAGCCTGAAAACAAGCCAGGCTCATATCTTCTAAGTTTAGCATTATAGTAAGCTTAGGTATGTTTGATTATTATTTTAAGTTTGACCCTTTTAAACATGGGTTTAGTCAAATATATATATATATATATATATATATATATATATAATACATTGATTTATGAATATTTATGGTTAAGGATTTTTCATTATTTATTGAGCTTTATGACAGATAATTTTAGTAAAAACAATATTTTTTTTTCAGAAGGGAGAACTAAAATTTAAAGGAAAAATCACTAGAATAATTAAAAGCTGGGATGGAACTAGGGGTGATCATTTTCGGTTCGGTTTGGTTTTTATAAAAAAAAAGTAACTTAACTGAATTTTTTTTAAAAAAAACCGAAACCGGTTCAAACCGACCGGTTTTGGTTTGGTTTTTTAGGACAAAAACATATTCAAACCAGTTTGGCTCGGTTTTGACTCGGTTTGGCTTGATTTTTTCCTGCTAGGCTTAATTTTTTTCGGTTTGGATTCGGTTCGGTTCGGTTTTTTTGGTTTCAGGCTTATAAAACCGAAACCGAACCGGTCGGTTTTTTCAAAATTTTAATCGGTTTTTTTTCATGGTTTAATTTTTTTTTTTATTATTTTCTAGTTTTCTCAGTTTTTTGATTTTTGAGAAACGATGTTCACTGAAAAAGTAATAATTAATAACTCTATACACCGTGTATGTGTTATAAATATAAGTAGTGACTGGTGACTCATCATCAGGTAGATTGGACGACAAAGAAGGCCAAAGATTCATTAAAGTAAATAAATAAATAAATTCCATGATTAAAGGCCAAAGATTCATCTGTTACCTGAATTTTAGCCAGTCTCTTCTTTTTCAATAACGCGCGCGCGTGTGTGATTTATGAAAAGATTGAATCTCAAATGAAAAAAAAATATTAAGGTAGTTTTTTATAACATAGTTATACCATGTTTTTTTATAGTATTTTTCAAAATACATTTGAATTTGAATGGTAAAAGTATTAATTTGATATTTTTAATAAATATATGATAATATTTTTGTTGCCAAATATATTTTTATAAAATCACTCATTGTATATTAAGCCTAAGTATGTTAAAACTCGAAGTTTTTTTTTAAATTAAATTTTTTAGAAAATTATTTAGATGTGTTGATATTAAAAATAATTTTTTTAAAAAAATATATATTATTTTAATATATTTATAAACAAAATAAAAATTACTGCTACAACTATTCTCCCATACACTATTGTATTTGTTAAACTTTTTAGTTAATTATTAGTTTCCTCTTCTTAATTCCTAGAAGCCCAATAATCAATTCTAAACTATAACTAATGTACTTTAGTTAGTTACTAAATAATTTTCTTAAGATCAAGGTTATATACTTCACCGATCATCTTCTGCAACTGTAATGGCAACTCGCCTATAAACAGGACTTGACTGATTGTCACAAAAAGAGGAAGGAAGAATGAACATATAGATGATCAAATGCCAACTTTAATTTCTCTGTTTTCTTTCTAAAGAAAGCGACAAAACTTGCTTCAATTCTACCTCCCACAAGCAAATTCAATCTAGTCTATGATTTTTTGCGCTCAACTTGCGGAAGTTTGGCAGAGGCCCATTAACAAAGTTTTGCTGCCACGTTCATCTACTATGTACGATATGCGAAGTCAAACTTGGCTATAAACCAATATATAATATAAATATACGTGATCCAGTTTACACTCAAATCTTTCATATGTAATAATTCTTGCTTTTTTTTCTCTGCAATCTTACGAGGTCTCTTATCAGCCATTGATTTAATATTACTACTGTTTGTGTGTATTTGAGGTTTTAGCTAGCTTTTAGCGTGCTTCATTTGCTGGAGAAGAAAAGGGCTTTTTGCATGTCGTCTGTAGTTCATTTTCTTTGTAAGCAAGGTAATGCCTTAACATTCTTCGTTTCTTTCAGTGTTTTTGGTCCACAATGGAGTATTTTTCATGCGTTCAACTTGAGTTTGGAGTTTGGACAGATGCTCTTGATCTAGGGACTAGAGTTTGACATTAGTTAATTAATTGTAGTAAAAGTATTTTCTCTGTCAGTTTGGTCTCTTGGGATTTGGATCGTTAATTAGCTTAATTTATTAATAATATCCTGTTTAATCTATTAGAGAAAGAGAGAGTAAATAACACCATAAGGGCTAGTGCCAAAAACGCTGGGCTAGCCCTTTTCTGCGGCATCAAAACTGGCTTTAAAATGTTGTCTTAAGGGCATGAGGGAGGGAGAGATGCATAGCAAGCAATGAAGGCAACGCGTTTGTTGAACAAGTAATTAACAGTACTAAACTATTAGTTGTTGAAGCATTGTTTAAATTGATTCTTTATTAATATCAACGTTTACACCATGTGACCATTGATGCATTTCTCATGGGGTGCTGCTTCTCTTGCACTTTTTATCACCTTTCCATACATTCATATATAAGTATGTACAAAGGCACTGGATCCGTTACTACACGAACTCCAACCAACACCATCAACTTGCCTTCTTCTGACTCGTTTTCAAGTACTAGAGTTCTTCGGGGCTTTCCTGATCAGACTAACAACGCTGGATCTTTCACCATATTTTGAATTTATACTGTTTGGTTAGCGTCAAGGAACCCAGCATGAAAGTTTGATATTCTAGTTGTGGAGTTCTGTATGTTTGATTGATTTTGCGCTTTCTTGCAGGTAAACATTGATTTTAATTGAATTCAAGATATGGGGTTAATCCGGAATTCGACGATGAAAAGTGGGGATTACTTGGAAGGGATGCTTAGTGATTATGTGGGAGGAAAGGCCAAGTCCAAGGTACAGAGGAGTTCCTCGGCAAGGCTTGTCACTGCTCTTACTTGTCTCCAATTTGCTTTTGCAGTTTATGCAACTTTCTTACTATACTACATGAGCCCTACAATAGATTTAAGAACCAAACCAGACTTTGCATGGGCTACAAGAATCGCACAGCAATGGAAACACTTCATTATCCCACCCCATGTTCTTGGTCGGTACCAGGAAGCTGCTTCTCTTGTTACAGCAGAAATCGGGCCAATCAATCCATCAGAAGTTTGTGAGCATGAAAAAATTGATTTCCAGCAGAAGAAGTCAAATGATGCTCAAATGATTAAGTTGAAGAGAGAGCTTTATGATGAGGTATTGGATTTTCAAAGTAAGTCTACTGGAACAGAAACTCTGTCTGAGCTAATGGCAATGAAGTCCAAGTGGGATTTGCGAGGTCCCAATAAGCCGAGGGTCACAGTGATCTTAAACCATTTCAAGAGAAAGACGCTTTGTGCCCAGCTTGATTCTTTGCTTCACCAGACGCTTCCTTTCCACCATGTCTGGGTACTTTCATTTGGGAGCCCAAATGAGCTCTCACTAAAGAGAATTGTAAACAGCTACAATGATTCAAGAATCAGCTTCATTAGTTCTAGCTATGATTTCAAGTACTATGGAAGGTTCCAGATGGCTTTACAAACCGAAGCCGATCTTGTATATATTGTTGATGATGACATGATTCCAGGAAGGAAAATGCTACAGATATTATCCCACGTAGCAGGGACAGAAAAATACAAGAACTCGGTTTTGGGCAGCATAGGAAGGATTTTGCCTTTCAGGCAAAAGGACTTTACGTTCCCTAGCTACAGAAAGTTCCGGTCCAAAGAGGCAGGGCTCTATTTGCCTGACCCTGCTTATGACATAACAGTTGATAAAATTGTGCAGGTGGATTTTCTTTCCAGTTCATGGTTTTTATCTGCAGAGCTCGTCAAGACACTATTCATTGAGGCACCTATGACCTTCATGACAGGAGAAGATCTGCATCTTAGGTATGTCCACTTCTTACTGCATTTTGATCACTTTTCTTTCCTAGTTAAGATTAAATGTGATGGTTTTCCTGTAAACTTTGACCTGAGGAGTCGCCTAGATTTCTGGGCACTGGAGTTTCCATACATTAATAATAATATCATATCTCTCTCTATCTGATTTAAGCTAGTTGTAAGCCAGTACCATTTTTATAAAACATTGTGAAAAAATGTCTTTAAAGAAGAGTTGTTTTATCATCACATTACCTAAGTTCGACTGTGACAATAATTGATCTTTAATTGGGTTGGTAACCTATTCAATAATATATGGTTAGAATCATAAATTTACTAGATTAATGGTTTGAAAAATGTAATAGATTAATGGTTTTGCTTCATACAAAAATGATACACAACTAATTTCCATCTAAAATGTAAAATCACCTCGGCAAGCATCCGACACAAGAATCTGCTTAGCATGGCCTCCCTTTTTTAAACATGGGGTCAACCTTTCTTCTGTTAGTTTATTATTATCATTACTAATATAATATTTTCCATTTCAAGATGATACTCTGTATCCTCTTTCCACTACTGATATTTATGTATCCGCTAATCTGTCTCTTCTTGATTATATACATGTTTAATTTGATAAATGAGATGAAAAAGAAAAATTAGTTGGAATTAGCACTTCCCTTTTGAGATTCCTTGTAGCACTATCTGCTCATTATTGAATATTATTTTGGTCAGGGCTTAGGAGTAAGTTCAAGTGTACCATCAATGGAGAATGGAGAGTGCTCCATTACTGATTTTAGTGGCTCTTGTATAATAAGCATAATACCAACCATTCAAATGGATTAATGTTTATTATTTTCTAGTTTTTGAATTTGTGCAAATGGTTTTCAAAGCTGAAGTTATTGTTATCCATGTAATTTTAAGTCATTTAACTGCTATGATCATTACCAAGATAAGAAATTATGGTAAAAATGGTACCATGATACTTGATTGTGGAGGAATGACGAGTTCTCTTAATATGAAAGAAAGTCGTTCTCTAGTTAGGTAACTAGTTCTGATGTTATAATTTTTCCTTAACACATGCAGCTATCAGCTACAGAAGTACAGAAATGCTGGTTCATTTGTGCTTCCGGTTGATCCAAACGACAAGGAAACATGGGGTGATAGTGAGCACAGGCTAGCTTATGTTTCTGAAACCACTGTTATTTTCAAGGACATTGTTCAAGTCCGAGATGATCAGTGGTGGAAAGCATTCTCTACTGGTTATGTGACTCAATGGGCAGCAATGCACCCTCAAAAAATAGATGCACTCTTCTATGCCCACTCGGTCGATGAAGTTAAAGCACTTGCACCGCTTATTGAGAAGTTCAGGTCTACTGTTGGCAAAAAGGCGTACATTGTTGTCTCTGGAGGCAATTTTTGCCCCTGTGAAGATGCTGCAACTGCTCTAAATTGGCCTAAGATTGTCTGCAAAGAGCGAAGATTCAAGATATTTGATTTGGCAGTTGCGGCGCAGACGGAAATATCGAATTCAGAAGTGCCAGTGATACAAGCAGTGTACTCGAGCGTGAAAGGATTGATCAAGATTCACAATCCCAGTGTGTTGATCGCAGTGAATGACATTGATCCTAATGTGAAGAAAGCCTTGAAAATGGCGACGGAGACTAATACTAATGGCACAACAATGGTTCTTCTACCAAGGCCTTCAATATCAAAGGTTCTTTGGATGGCTGATCTAAGATCAACAGCTTTGCCAAGTAAGAACGCATCCAAGCTTTTCAGCCCTTATATGCTATTTTCTCTAAATAAGTAACAGCCTAATGATAAATACTCTGATTCAGCTCCATTAAGCAAATGCCAAGCTGTTTCAACTAACCATACATTTAACTTGCCTATGCAGACTGGAATAAAATGCGGATTTCTGTCAACATAATCACCCAAAATCGTGCTCCTTCTTTAACAAGGCTTCTCAAATCTCTCAGCGATGCTTATTATGTAGGGGATGAAATCCCCATCAGCTTCAACGTGGACAGTAAAGTTGACGAGGAAACTATAAGATTAGTGAGCTCATTTAATTGGCCTCATGGTCCTAAAACCCTCAGAAGAAGAATCATCCAAGGAGGCCTAATTCGAGCAGTCAGTGAAAGTTGGTACCCTTCATCTGATGATGATTATGGCCTCCTACTCGAAGATGATATTGAAGTCTCTCCATTCTACTATCTATGGATCAAATATGCTCTTTTGGCCTATCACTATGATCCACAAGTGTCACTACCTGAGCTCTCCTCCATCTCCCTTTACACGCCTAAATTGGTGGAGGTGGTGAAAGAAAGGCCAAGATGGAATGCAACTGAGTTCTTTAAACGAATCCATCCTAACACCCCTTATCTCCACCAACTACCTTGCAGTTGGGGTGCAGTGTTCTTCCCTAAACAATGGAGAGAATTCTATGTTTACATGAACATGAGGTTCACTGAAGATGCCAAGGCAAACCCAGTTCAGATCCCAAAGTCAAGAACAAATGGATGGCAAGCTTCATGGAAGAAGTTCCTTATTGACATGATGTACCTCAGAGGCTATGTTAGTCTCTACCCCAACTTTCCGAACCAGGCAAGCTTCTCGACTAACCATATGGAACCAGGGGCTCACATTAGTGCAAAGGACAATGTTGTTAAGCATGACAAGACAGATTTTGAGGTGCCATTGTTGAAGGAAGATTTTAGATCCTTTTTGCCAAATGGTAAGTTTCCTCCAGCATCAAAATTGCCATCACTTAACTTGTTCAACCAACCTGTTTCGCTCAAGGGTCTGAAGGCAGCTGGAGCTAAGTTGGGTCAAGATGTACTCAAGTGCGACAACGCCACAGAAATTGTGAGTGTGGATCATGAAACAGGCCTGCCTAAACAATGCGCAAAATTCTGATGACTGAAGATTTTTGTGATCGATTAATATTCTTTGTTCTTTTGAAACATTTATTATGTCCATACACATGATTACTGGAGCTATCAAGTGGAGGAAACAGTTGGATTCAAAGGTGGACAAAAGTTTCTCCCTTTGATTGGATTTCCCAACTAATTAAAGGTACTGCGGACCAGAATTGTTGTTGGGGCAAATGAGATGTGTAATTTTATGAAGCCAAAAGGGGCTTTTCATAATTAAATGTCTTCAAAACAAAACTATGTTCTTTAATTACTGCAAATCTTCTTACATTTTCTTATCATCTCCTTTCACAATAGCTAATGAAAATCTCTGAGATATTCCATCCCTCAACTTTTAATATTTTCTTAATGTGGTACTTCTACTTTTGTATTTGTCTTTCTATCATCTCCTTTCATCATTCACTAAAGAGATTCTCTTAAATATTCCATCCCTGTGTTTTTAATATTTTCTTAACATGATCGACTTATAATTGTCTTTTTATCAATTCCTTTCATCAATAGCTAATGAGATTCTCTTGAGATATTCCATCCCTCTACTTTTGAGATTTTCTTAATATGATAATTCTACCTATATTCTTTTTATGTACTTCTATATAACTCTTGGTCAGTCAAGAATGTAGTCCCTCATCACTAATTTTATTGTTTTTCATTAATTCAAATCACATACTTTTTTTTATTTTGAATTTTTCTTGTTATAACGCATTTCTCAAATTAATAGAAAAATAAAGGAACCACAATCTTAATGGATGAAGAGTAAAGGCTAGGGGTTGAGAAAACTAAGAGTTGTGATAAAATGGAGAAAAAAACTTCATCATTCAAATTGGGCTTTCCACGGTCTACAAAACCTGGACTAAGTGTGTAAGTTGGGCTTCGTGTTTAGCTTGTGTCCGAGCTTGAGTAATCCTGAGAAAATGAGTTTCTCGTGGAATGAAGGGCTCTCTAATGCTTAAGTCGATAACAGTAGAAGAGAATTGTTGAAGAGAGAATGTTGAGTATGAAAAGCCCTCTTTGTTTACTTGGTGACCTAAGAAATTTATAGACCTTGATCACGTCGGCTCACCTTGAATATAAAGAGTGATGTTATGTTTGATTGGAGGAAATGTTGGTGCCCACCTTTGATAGTAGTGTCTGAGACTGTCATTAGCTGAGTAATTGATGAATGTCAGTGATACATTGGAGAAAATAGTTATTAGTCACGAAAGAGGCGCCTAGCTTGCATAAAGTGTGGTGCTCTATCACCATCGGCTAGAAAAGGATGGTGCCCTGCATAAAAATATGTATTTGGAAAAAAAATATGTCAGTTAATCATAAACAATTATCATATCTGTGGTGTTGTTTTCTCACTCATCGAGACTAGAAAATGTGTGTGCTATGAGTGAGAATTTATTGTGTGTAGCTATTTAGGTCGAGGCCTAAATAGTGATGTAGTCACTGTTTGGACCTAGGCCCAAATAGTGCTAAAAAATGTTTCTTTTTTCATAAAATCTTATTTTTATATCATCATTTCCCCCCAAGTTTTTTAAACATTGCGTTTGAAAGACTTAATAAACATAAGTAGAGAACAAAACTTGTTTTGTACATATGCTACTTGTACGTTTATGTGAGAATATTATCGTGGTTAGGCCTACGTGAAAGATGAAAGTTATGTCTGCACGTTAATGTTTTGTGTATGAGAATTTACCAAGATTTTTGGAGAAGGATGCTTGATCTTTATGGAGACAAATGGTCATGGGAACCAGGAAACAAACAGTCACTAGGACCTAGAGACAAGTGGTTACAGGGACCCGAAGACGAGTGGTCATGGGGACTTGTTAAAGCATCCTTAATTTTTTTGGAGATGTTGGAGACACATATAAAGATATGGAGAAAAACTACTATTTTTATTGAAAATTCACAAGATTGAGATATACTAAATGGGATAATCAAGGAATTATTTTATCCCAGGTAGCTCATCAAGTGTGCAATTTTTATTTTTTATCTTGTTCTAGTTTTGTTTCTTTTTTTATGAACTGGTGAAGGTAATCTCTAGCAATTAATCTTTCTATCTCTTTTTTTCATGACATAACATTCATCAATGTCATACTCATGGTCATGATAAAAAAAAACAAAACTTATTAGGATTTCTTGTTTTCATGCCACTTTGCAAGGTAGATGGATATTGCATAAATTATTTTTCTCTAATAGAAGTTAGCTCCTTTGTCCTCATGTGGTGGTTAAAGGTGTAGTCATAAGCCCTAAAAATGTCAGGCAATTATGGATATGCCCCTTGCTGCTCTTTTTGGATACTCTTGATGGAGACTGATGACGTTGTGAAGACTTAACTCATGAGTGGAAATAAGGGTGTCATTGTCTAATTGTGCTAGCTTATTCCACCCTAAAGTGATTTTCTATTATATATTTGACACTGATGAGATTTTGGTTTGGGAGAGCATGTAACCTTTCATATAAAGAACACTTTTATACTCTATTAATTAAGGTTTTTATGGCAATAGGCTCAATGAGTGCTTTCACGTTGAGCATCTCTCCATTGAATATTTAGAGATAGCTCCTGATACTCTTATTTTTTTTTATTGTGTGATGACAAAGAGCTTTATTATGATCTTTTTGGTTGAAATGATTGTGCTGAAATGATAGATGAGTTTGGAGCTAAAATCATGAAAATGGAGAATAAGGTCAAGTTCTATACTGTGGTACCATGCTTGTGTAGATCCACGAAGAGTTGTTGGAAAGACCTTACACATAGCATCATGGTCTTGTGTGATGAGCTCTAGGATTCTTTTCATATTTTGTATATGCTCTCGAGGGTCTATAAGCCCTTTATAATTTTCTAGGTTGGCCTTTATAGAGACACAATTTTTGGTGATTCATGTGCAATATTTTATGACAAAGTAAAGATTCTCATGTAAAATGGGCTTAATTTTTTTTCAATTTTGATAGCATTTCCCCTATATGGAAGCTCTACCAACAAATCTCAAATAACAACCATCAAAACAAAGGTGGCATTGGGGCTCACCATCCATCATTCTCAAAAAAATACACACATACACATATTTTATATTCATGATAACAAAAACTACAACTTTTACTTAAAAGCATACAATATCCACAACAACAAAAATAATTCATCCTTCCTTTTTTATTTATCATTAACTAAAAATCTTAAATGCGTGAGGAATCCACTATGCAAAATGCATTGTGGAACCCCTCACGTGGTATTATGGACGTATTGTTCATAATGCCTTTTTTGTCTTTTTTTTAAATTTGCCCCTTATTGAACCAAATTAATGGCCATTTTGTTGGGGAATGATGGGATTGAAAGATGAAGAACCAAAATATAAAAAAAAAAATATGTAGGGAATGGGTGGCTTTAACAAAGTTTAGGCGAAATGTTTATTGTAGTCCTTATATTTTCTAAATTATTAATATTGGGTCCCTTCAGGTTTATAGAAATTAAGGGCAAAATCAGTTGTGGTCCCAAACTTTATTTTCCTTATTTTTTCATCCCTGGTTTGAGAGAGGTGAGAGAAAGTGATATGAACAAAGTGAGGTTCGAATTTAGACTTAAAATATTTGCTAACTAGTTTTGCGAGATTAGGGATATCTCTTAAACCATATATCAAAACAAGCTAAACTTTTTACAGAAAGATACTAGACACATGGAAATATATTATGGTAAATTTTCAGATTAAATAGAGTTCAGAAACATATTATTTTAAATGGTCGAATTTACTAGATAAATCTTGTCAAATCTGCTAAACTAGACCTTTGTGTACTATTTAGGACTATCTAGAGTTACATATGGAATTTTGCTACGATTCAAGTTGGGATGGAAACTAGACATCTCAAGAATTAATATCATATATGGGAAGACCAATAATTCATCCAGACAAAAGAGAACATTGTGTTTGAAACTAGAACTGAAAATCTACCAAGAATGTGCAAAAATTAGAGATTTGGGCTACATGGAAAAATTTTAGCATGAAGACTTTGTTTTTATTATTCTATTTGATTTATTTATTTAATTTTTAATAATTATTGTTAATTTGGGTTTGTTCTAGCCCATTAGACATTGTTTAGGGGTTTATTTCATTATTGAACTTATATTAATTGGTTACTAATTTAGGCTCATTAGCTTGTAACCCAAAAGGAATCCATTAGTGTTACTTAGAGGAGACGATATTATGTTTTTTTTAATTCATTTAAGAGATTAAGAGTCTTGCCCTAGATTGACCATTTATTCAATGCCCATGGTTTATCCTTTAACTCAACTATGGATTCATCAATATAAATCAAAGTCCTTGTTCCATGTTTTAATTAATTAGTTGAGTTCATTAATTCACCTCATGCATGTAACCTAGGTTCTATCTCAATTATAGATTCATTAAACCTATATATCTATACACTTAGCTCATGTTTGAGCAACCATAATAGTGCTTCAACTTGATACCCAGTAACTCAGGCACGAAACATCAACCATATTTATCATTTTATATTAATATACATAGCTTGTACTTTTATTTTGATTGTGCACTCATTGATTCTTTTCAATATTTATGATATATACATTCATTAATTTATTTCATTCTATTAATTAACAAATAAGTATTTCCACCTTTTATTTTACTTTAGATGCCTTTACATTTACTTATAATTTCACATTCCAATAACACTGACTTGTCTATCCTTTTTAAGATATTCAAACTCAAGTTTTCAAAATATTATTTGGCTTTCTGCCATTTTATTGGTTCATATTTACTTTCCAGCCTATATGATTGGGTTCATCTCATAAAAACTTCATAGCCCTCGCCATTTTGATTGGCTTATTTTTAATTCATTGCCCCTAACATTACGGTCGACTTAACCTTTTTCATAAAAGCCCCTGCTTATTACGACCAACTTAATTTCAAATCATAATCTTTATCATTACAGCCGACTAGTTACAAATTATAATCTCCATCGTTATGGCCAACTAGGTATAAATCATTTTACTAGTTATAAATCATTTTCCTGCCCTAAACACATATTTCATTTGATACCATTTTATAGCCTTGAATGCATATTTCATTTGATATTATTTTCACATTCACATTACTTAATTTTACTCATCTTTTCCATGTTTGTGTATTGTACTTTGTTTATTCATTATTTTCATGCTTATACATCGTACTTCATTTACTCATCATTTTTGCACACTCATTCCTCACTTGGAATCATATTCTTATACTCACCTTAATTTCTCAGTTTGTTTACTTTGATCAATTTTTCATTTGTGTACTTTTCATTAATTTGTTATTCATTTACTCACATTGTATTCATATTTATATAATTAAGAAAAAGTACTTCTTAAAAATAAAAAAGAAAGGTGATGAACACATACTTGGTGCTCTCGTTTGTAAGCCTCTCCTATAATGGGTCTCATTTTAGATGTCCCTTTTAATATTCAATAACTTATCATCGTTAACAAAACTCAATGTCTAAACTTTTCATCGCTGAATTTCAATGTCTAAATTTCTAAACTTTTCATTCGATGAATTTCAATATCTAAATGTCTAAATTTTTCATCGACAAAAACTCATGTCTAACATTTTATCAAACATATGGTGGGTATTGGATTTAAACTATCATATACTTGGTATTTGGACATACCTAACCTTTTCAATCCAAAACAACAATAGCCCAATCACATACTAATTCATTTATAAAAATCATAATAAACTTAAATCTATAAATCAATATCATCACATCCATAATACATAAATTTAATTCTAAATTTTAGATTTTCTCCAAATTCCCTCAACCATGATTGGCCATCCATGGTTTGAGAACCTATGGTTGGTCTCCAACACACTTAATTATCTCATCTACATAATTTCTAGAACAAACCCTATAAGTATTCAATCAAAAATCAAGTTTTCATTACTTATTTTCAATCAACTCATAATACCATTTTTATTCTCTGCAAGCAAACCCAATAGAGGGGTATTCAATTTCCCATAAAAAAAAAACTAAGATAAATGATTAAATTAAAGAGATATAAATCCCCTTTTAATACTTTTAATAAATCAATTTAATGGATCTTGAAAGTTTAGCTTAAGGACAAACCTCTTTCTTTACCTTTTTTGAAAATCTTTACTCATCGAAGTTTAATCTACTTTAATAATTCTCTCTCTCAATTTCTCTCTAAGTCTCACAAACTTATATTGTTATTTGTGAAATTAACACATTCTCTGAACCACTTATGCCATCAATCTAAAAAGGAAGAAAAAACAAACGGGAAATGCATTTTGTTTCCTAAAATTACAACTTTACCCTTTTAGTTTTGCACCTCACATGCTTAATTGTTTTTTCAAATTACAAATTTACCCTTTAATTATCTACCATATATGACTACTTTTTGTCAAGTCTTTTACCAAAAATGTTTTTCATATTTGGGATTATTATTATTTTTTATCAAGGTTTACATGGTGGGGGCTATGTTCTTGCTCATAAACTTGTAAAGTCATAGAGCCTATCTCATTCCTAAGTCTTTTTCTGGTGCGTGAATAAGACTCAAATGAGGATCAATGGTGACGGATTGTTTAGAGCGTCTCGTATGAGAATGATGCGTGTAGGTGTTACTTGTTGAAACAATAAGAGATTATGTTTTAGTAATTCAATCAATTATTCAAAAATATATTATATTACCTTCATTAATAATAGCTAAAAATATCATTTGAATGTCATTATTTCAAATTCTTGAATGGTCCAAGGATTTAAAGAATTAGAATATAAAAATGCATGTTAAATGCACCTATAACGGAGTTCAATTTATAAAAAAAACTAATTAACATATGATATTCAAATAAAGATCCTATTTCGACTACAATCTTAGTTCAGATCTAAGTTAAAATTCCTTTATAAAGATCCAATAAAAAAGAAAAGATAAAAAAAAATAATCCTTTTTTTAATGGTTTTAGGAATGTAAGATGAACTTCCTTTAGGTTCTCCTAGAAAAGAGCTTTCACTTTTTTATTTAAAATCAGTGTTTATATATATATATATATATATATATATATATATATATATATATATATAATTCTAAGGATCAATGTACATTTTTTTGTTGAATCATTAAGAAAAATAATTAATAAGTATATTTATATGTATAATAAAAAATAAAATCACAAAAGAATTAATAAAATAAATCAAAATACACTAATTCACTTTATTTCGATTGTAAAAAAAAGGAATTTAATTGTATTAATATTAATAAGAACTCATTTTTATAATGTAACGACCTTGTCACAAGCATGTGTATTTTATAAATTATCACAAGTCCAAGTTATCAACCTATATTAGTTAAGATTTGTCCTTCAATATCATAGAGCATCTTTTTTTTCTCAAGAATTAAATAAAAATTATTTTGGAGACCAAGGAAGATTTCGGTTCAAATTAAAAGATATAAATCTTATAATGAATGAATGGAAAAACTGGGTAAGAAATAATTATCAAAATGAATACTATTTATGTAAGATCATATGGTTTAGATTAATATTGCAAAAATGGCAAAATAGAATGAATCAATGATAGATTCAAAATAAAGATTTAAATAAATAGAATTTATATGAAAGAGACCAATTAATTCATTATGAAAAACAAAATAATTTTGAAGTAGATTTATTATCGAACCAAAAGGATAATTTTAGAAAAATACTATATATATAATATTTTATTATATAAATCTATTAATTATGAAGACAAGAAAGACTCATTTATAAGCAAGATATTTTTATAATTACAAAATATATAAAAGCAAATTATTTGATATGTCAGGAGGTATCCCTATCAATAAGCATCTAGTAAATGATGGTATAATAGATATGGAAAAAATCTTGTATAGAAAATATTTGAATTTGAGAATTCTCCATTTTTTTCTTAGAAAGAAATTCGATATGGAATCCTGGATCGATAACGGATCCAAATAAAAAAGATCATTCTTAATTGGATAGGGATGAATGAAGAAATACTAGATTATCCCACATCAAATTTAGAATTTTGGTTCCTTTCAAAATTTGTGATACTTTGCAACGCATATAAGAAAAAATCACGGGTAATACCAATCAAATTACTTCTCAATCATGGATAGAATCATCAAAGATTTGACATTTTCGAACTCTGTCTGTAACTCATTATAGGCTCGGGAAACAAAGAGAAGATGGTTATGGACAAGATATCCTGCAACAAGAAGGAAAAGGATTAAAGAAAGGAAATCTTGAACATGTAGCAATCTCAAACATGTCAATATCAATTATAGTTCATTATTTCAATTAATCATTTCTTCGGATAGAAAAAAATTATGTAAACACTTACTTAAAATCTCACTTATCACATTTCATTATGTCTTCCATAAATTTTTCTAAAGAAGTCACCATGATATATATGGTCCATGCATAATATCATGAAATATATATATATATATATATATATATATATATAAAAGTTTTTGACTACTAATTAATATCAGTAATAAGTGGTCTGAAAATGTATCTAAGAATATCAAATTGAGATATTTGTACCATATCGAAGTAAGGAACCATTACATGTATGTTTGGAAAAGATTTCATTTAAAGAGAACCGAGAAAGCACTATCTAGTTGAAATGTTATGTATATACATGCCCTTTTCAACGCATTTCTTTAGACAAAAACTTTATTTTTTTTTATTTTAGATAGTAAATATTTTATTAGAATATGAAATGTGAATCAAACTCATATTTAAATTGAAATTGAGATACCGATTCTTCCCTTTTGAATCAAATAGATTAATATCTAAATGAGGTTGATTGTAAGTTCTTTAAAATTTGAATATTTTTACCTTTGTTTAAAGTGTTACAGAAATGTCCATGATGAAATAAATAGCTCTATGGATAAATAGTTTGCGTTAAATTTCGCATCACTTTGTGAAAAATTATTAGGTATGAATATATTAGATATTTGTGACTTGATTAATAAAATAATATCTATCTTCAAAAAGCAATTTTTTTACCATCGCAAATAAAATATTTTGTTGCGAATGAACATGATATTATGAAATTATCCTGTGTAAAATTATAATTCTTGAGATAAGGTTTTTTCATATAATTTTTTTTTATCATACTAGAAACAGAAATAATGTAGATTATTTATCTTGTAGTAACATCTTGCTATCATAAAATTATCTTTTTTATTAAAAAAAATATTTTTAAAATTTTTTCTTTTCTTTTCTTGTTATGTTTATCTCTCTCATATATGGTAAATATCCACTATTTCCAACATCATAAAATTTTCTTTAAGTTTATTATAAATATTTTTTATTTTAACTTATCTTTAAATTTTCAAAAAAAAACAAATTAATCAAAGTCTCGACTTTCATTCATTTTTATTTTTTTGTATCTTTATTTCTATCTAAATAATATAAATATATAAAATTTAAAGAGATTATTTTTTTTATTTAATGATTCTCACAAAAAAAATTTAATTAAAATAATGTAATAATAAAATTGATATATAATTTGAACATATATTCGAGATTTGTAAAAAAAAGAAAAGAAAAGAATAGAATTAACTTGTCTTCGTACGAGTTTTTGAAAAAACTTAAAAAAGTCCCAACGAGGAGGAGACGAGGCCAGGCTACCTACTCTCCCCAAATCTCTCTCTGTAAATTCGCCATTTCATCAATAAAATCAAATCGCGTAAGTTTCGAACCCTAAAACCTTCAAGATTTCGTGATATTGCGAATTGTTTTGAATGATTTGTTAGTTCGAATTCTGATTTTGAATTTCTCTTCATTAAATTTGAAATTCCTGGTTGGCTGGCTTGAAGCTTGAAGAATCATTCATATGTGCCGTGTCAGTTAGGCTGCCTTGCGTTATCGATCATCTTTTTTTCATCTACCTTCTTCAAATTGAAGAAATGTATTACTTTGATTCACAAAATGTGCTGCAGGATGTCAATGTGATTATTATTTTTAATTTTTTTCTCGGAATTTGAATTTTTTTTGTTTTTTATTTTTTGTTTCTAGATTTGACTATCGAAAGACGTGCCGAGATGGGGACTATACATCGCAGGTTTGGATTACTATGATGTTCAAGTAGGTAGTATCTTTATAATTAGTTTGCTAATCTAGGTTGATTAATCTCCAGTTTCTCCTGCAGTGGAGTTTATAGGAAAACAAATGATAGTGCCAGGCTCATTATCGTGACAATTGTCGGAGTTGCTTTTGGATTTTTTGTTGGTATATCATTTCCAGCAGTGACATTTACAAAGGTTTGTTGATCACTAGTTTATTCCGGGAGAATCCTGGAGTTTCCATTTGGTTTAGTTAGTTTTCTCTATTTCAGATTCACATACATTCAAGCTTTACATTATCTCTCGATATATCCATTGTGAATCAGAATGAATTTAGAAGAAGCAAATCACTTGAAACTCTTGGATCAGGCAGCAATGTCACTAATGTAAGTATGTACCTATGTTGCTTAACTGCTCATTCGTTTTGTTCATTTCATGTTCATTCAATGATATGCTTGTGCCTTGTTTACTTGCTCTCAGATTTATGTTCCAACAAATCCTCGTGGTGCGGAGTTATTGCCTCCAGGAATTGTTGTGGCCGAATCTGACTTTTACTTGCGAAGATTATGGGGTGAACCTAGTGAGGTATATTTAGAAATTGTGAATAAAAAAGATAACATTCTATAGTTTTCATTGTAATTGATTGCGGTAGCAAGTGGATTATCTTTGAATTGTTGATTCATTTCTATCTAATATCGTTGCATTTGGCTAATGTAAGCTGTAATAGAATAGGTGGCGGCCATCTGTCTGTAACACATTAAAATAAAATGAAAGAAACTGGCATCTACACTCCATAGGCCATGTGTTTTTTTCAAAATGGATGAGCCATGAATGATCTCCATGCATGGACAAATTGGATTTATTCAAGTTCTGGCGCAAATCTAGTTGTTGGATATTGATATTGTTAGGCCTCCAATTAACAGATTAAGCTTTTAGATGGAATTTCTTCAATACGAACCATTTGGTCATAATGGCTCTCAAGGTTGTCAAACTTTCTCTTTATTTGAGATAAATAGAGGATCCTTAAAATCATAACATTAGATCAATATCATAAATCTGCCAGATTTTACAAACCACGTGATACAATTTTCAAAATTGCAGATCTAAAATGCAATATATAAGCTCTGAATCATTCTGTCAAATATAAACTGAAGTGTAATTTCCTGTTAATGATATCATTAGCACAGAAATAGATTCTTATAGCAAGTGAAATTTGCAGGATATGTTGAAGAAGCCAAAGTATTTATTAACATTTACAGTCGGTTATGATCAGAGGAACAACATTAACGCAGCAGTTAAAAAGGTATACAGAAAGATCATTGCACAAGTCTTCGTTTTTAAAATTGTTCTTGTTTCCATGGATACTGAGCCTTGTTTTTTTTTTCTTCTTAAATCTATGATAGTTTTCTGATGATTTCCAAATTTTGCTTTTCCACTATGATGGCCGGACAAGCGAGTGGGACCAGTTTGAGTGGTCAAAAAGTGCAATCCATGTTAGCGTAATGAGACAAACAAAATGGTAAAGTTTATGTTCTGCTGCACAGTGTTGCAATATCTGTTATTAAGAACTTGTAAACACAGGCTACATACCATATTCATTAATGCACCCTTGAGTAGAGTTAGTTACCCATTGTACTGTGAGGATGTTGATACTTATCATTTAGCTGATAATTTTGTAGTCTGCTCTGCCATTCATGCCTGCCTATGTTTTACAGGTGGTATGCAAAAAGGTTTTTGCATCCTGATATTGTTGGAGCTTATGAATATATTTTTATATGGGATGAAGATCTTGGAGTAGAACATTTTAATGGAGAGAAGTAAGTTTTCCCTCAGCTTTTTTTCTCTTCAACAGCTACATGTTTCTTTTAATTCATCTATGCAAATTTTAGGTATATACAGTTGATCAAGAAACATGGTCTGGAGATCTCTCAACCAGGTCTTGAGCCTAATAATGGACTTACATGGCAGATGACGAAGAGGAGAGGAGACAGAGAGGTTCACAAGTAGGCTTGCTCTGTGTGTCTGTGTTTTATTGGATCTGGGTGGTCTTATATGACTTGAATTTTTTCTTTTAACTTTTTTCATAAAGAGTTGCTGTCTACTTTGATGAACAGGGATACGGAGGAGAAACCAGGCTGGTGTAGTGACCCACATTTGCCTCCATGTGCTGCGTACTCTCTCTCACTCTCTCTCTCTGTCTCTCTGACACACACACACACTCACTTCCTATGTGCATGTGTGTGATATTTAAATATGCTATGTTCTTTCAGCTTTGTGGAAATCATGGCACCTGTATTCTCTCGTGAGGCTTGGCGTTGTGTGTGGCATATGATTCAGGTATTCTATGTTCAAAGATTGTGATACTAGGTTATCTGTAATTGTTTGCATAATTACATGCCTATGGGATCAGCATGCATAATTGTAATGTTGGAAGTTTGAAAACGGTCCAAGATGTCTATATCTTTTAAGGAAAAAACTCTCTATTCTCAATTGGAGGTAGTGGAAGATAGAACGAGATAAGGAGAGCATGCATGTAGCATTGCCACCAGTCTGTGTCTAAATCATCTTCGTCGGTGTGCTTTATTTTTCAGCTGCTTTTAAAGTAATGGTTAGCATGCACATAGCATTGCCACCAGTCTGTGTTTAAATCATCTTCTTCGTGTGTTTTATTTTTCAGCTACTTTTAAAGTAATGGTTTTAACTGTATGCTTTTAGAATGATTTGGTGCATGGATGGGGATTGGATTTTGCTCTCAGAAGATGTGTAGAGGTCAGTGTTTTTCATCAATTCTCATTTATTTTTTTCAATTAATGGAAAATTATGTTTCAACTACTTTCTTGTGAACCTTCATGTGTAGAAGATGTCAACTACCATGCTGATGATGTTTGTGTGGTATGGCATAGACTTGGATCAAACTTTTGTTGAAGGCTTACTTGGTGTTTTGACCTTCTACCTCTTTTCGAGTACACAATATCACTTGAAACCCAACATATTTAACTTCTTCAAAACATGTGTTGGTTTTATAAATGCAACAATTCATGTCGAATATTATTTTTTTTGGTTCTTTTTTATTCACAGAGACACATGCAAGACATCAGGGTGTATTTCGTTTCTCTTTTATATTCACTCACATGCATGCAAGACATCAAGTATGTGGATGCCAATGTCACAACTTAAGTCAAGGGTATCAGACATAGTTTTTTCCACAAACCCATGTAAGAGACAATCAAAAAATTTGAATGCCAAAAAATGATAAATGACTCTCTTCCCCCCTCGCTTGCACATGTTAACACTAATGCGGGTTCTCATTATGCTGAACAATGGTAATAAACTTTCTCCAAGTGTCTTTTTATCAGTCTTGTGTGAGAAAACTGGGCCGTTCATAAACCCAGAAGTTGGGATTTTGTAATTTTGCTAAATAACACCAATTGTTGGCTCCTTTTATCTAAAAACAAGATCCAAGCTAGTTTGTTGGGATCTTTATATTCACCACACAAGATCCAAGCTAGTTTGCCGGCTCCTTTATCTAAAAACAAAAGTCTTATATTTTAGATCAGCTATTTAACCTTCATTTTGAGATGACATTAATTCTTTTTGCTTCACACAATAGCCTGCACATGAAAAAATTGGAGTGGTTGATTCACAGTGGATTATTCATCAAGTGATTCCTTCTCTTGGAAGCCAGGTGAGTCGTGTTTTATAGTGATGAAACTTATTTTGAAGTGAATTCATTTGGTACTCTGCAATCAAAACCACCAACTGCATGAATGCTGGTGCCTGGTGCTATGCCTCCTAAGATGCTAATATAAGCATTTATATTTATTTATTTTTATCTTCTCCTTGTCAAGTCTGTCTCTCTTTTGTAGTCTAACCACCCTGGAATTTTCTGTAAAATGTGCAGGGGAAGTCAGAGAAGGGGAAAGCTCCATGGGAAGGGGTGCGTGTCTTTAGCAAAATGAGTGTGAAATCCATATCCACTTTTGAATTTGAATTATGCACACACATGTTAGACCAATCGTTGTTTTCCTTTTATACAAGATTGGAGAAGATCTGAAGTGACTCTCTCTCTCTCTCTCTCTCTCTCTCTCTCTCTGTTTATTCTTTTTCTAAGATTTCCTTTTCCACCCCTCTTCAGGTGAGAGCAAGATGCAGAAACGAGTGGTCTTTATTCCGGAGTCGTCTTGCAGATGCTGAACAGGCATACATCTCTCAGACTAAGAAGGGGTGATTTTTTTGCCCCAACTCTTTCTGCCCCTTCCTTGCATCTCACTTGGCCCTGAAATGTGTATGAGATTCAACCCGCAGAAGATCTTTTGCATAAAGTGGCATGCTTAGTTTCTGTTTCGCGTTTTGAGTATCCTGTCCATATTTGTTGTAGTTGTCCATCGGGACATGAGATGAAATTCGGACTTCACATTTCAGTTAAATTGATAGAAAGTTGTCTTCAGACGGCTTGTTCATCATCCATTCTTTGATAGGTTTAGAGTTTAGCAAATTGTCTTGATGACATGTTCGGTAGTGGGGTCCCTTTTTCCTACAGCCTGTGACTTAGGTAGGCAAGGCAAGCATGTTCTAAATGGAATATGGTAAGAGGAGGGAGAGAAAAAAAAAACAAAAAAAAAACCGCAATGGTTTCAGGAATGCATTAAATATGTTTAACATTCCGTGAATTTTGGGTCAGTGATGATTTGACTTGAAATACGAATCGGCTGATTTAATGGGCTCTCTTTTTTTATATATATATAAGTTTTATAAAATACTCCACCAGCTTTTTGAAGCTGTGATAAATACCGTTTCTTGCGTTGAAAAACAAGAGCTGAGCATGTTTGAAATTTTGCAATTTGTCGTCAGATGGCATGCTTGTTGAATTGGTATTATTTTTTAATCTTTTCGACAGCATAATTCTTTCTTTTTAGACTTTGAACTTGGCAGTGAAATTTGATGGGGAGTGGCCAATCTCATCTACAAATTTCTATTTTAAACTGATATAAGGATTTTTTAACAGTTTCTTCTAATTTTAGTATTTAAACTAGAGGAGATGTTTCCGGCCCCTGTATAATGCAAATAAATAAATAAAAAAACATCATTTTCTAGATAAGTTTCACGTCTTCATAACAGAGGAGATATTTGTCGATAAGCAAGATTTTTACTGAGATCATCATAGAAGCATTAATGCATCACGGGAATATTTTCCCATGACACAGCCAGAATATTTGACCAGAAGGAGCAGGATCCGAAGCAGTGGCCGCTACAACATCAGAATGGTCGATAACTGAGGACGGCCTTGTAGGTTTGAGCCCTGACATAACTGTAGAAGCAAAGTAATGCAAAATCATACGTGAATTTGGAACTCGAGATTAGTAGGTAATAAAGTCTCTAGCATCTATAGAAAATAACAGATTGTTTGATAATTTCGAAATGGCTCGAGTGGCTATACTGTGATGTCAATCATTCGAAGCAAAAACAATGTATGAGTGTTCCACATATTTGAGAAAACCTCTATCTAACCTTTAATATATTACCCCATTAAACCCCTTTTCTTTTCTTTTTTGATATTATCAAGTTTGTCTCAAATAGTGGACATTGGACAGGGTTACTTTGGTACAGGTGCTGCTAAACTGGTAGTTTTTTTTATTATTATTAACATGTATTTTTCAGGTTAACTTACATGTATCTTGACTAATTTTATGGGCCTGAAATTAATCCTTTTTTTTTTAGTTTCCTTCACGGTGATGGATATTTCAAGTCGAGGTAAGAGTGAAAATGCCAAGGAGTCTTCAAAATTCAACTGGGTCGTGGATTCCAAGTCAGAATCAGGTGAATTATGAGAAGGTTTTGCCTGGTTGGCGATGGTGATGTTTCGATGGAATAGAGCAGGAAAAAAATGTCCTGTTTGGAGTGAGATTGAAGTAAGTTCTCTCACCTAACACTTAATTGATGTTGAGGGTGCCAAATCTTTTGCTTACATTGGCAGATACCTCTCGCTAACAGGTAAGATATGTTCATCTCACCTTCCATTCTTTTGTGCGGTGAGAATTGCTTACCATCCTCTGAAATGCTTAGAGATTCTGGTAAAAAGACGAGTTACATTATTATTATTATTATTATTATTATTATTATACTCAAGAATGTGTTGGACCAGAACAGAACACCCTTTGTAAAGTGCATGTCAAGTAATTTCTGTCTTAAAACGGTGTCTTGGTCATTAGAAATTGAAGATTTTACCTTGTTTGACTGTAGTTTTGCCTCAACCTACTTCCTTCTGGAAGTAAGTCAAACCATATGGGAAAATAATAAATTAAACCCAAAACCAAACAATCTTAAATAATAATAATAATAATAATAATAATAATAAATATAACAAAGTTAGGCACCAACCTTGGTTGCTAAAAATATAAGAGAGCTAAAGTTGCATTCTCATACAAGCTCCACCATTGCCAAACTCCCTCTCTCTCACACACACGATTCAAGCAGCTCAGTCTATCTCCAACATCTTGCTTCAATTTTACCAGCCGGATTCCGGTGATTGCATGGAATTGTAGGAGCCCTACATTCCTGTAAACACAGAGCACCACGCGAGTAAAAAGGAGTTCCAAGGTTTGTGTACATGGCTATCCATATAAACAGTTTTTAATTAATTTACATTAACATTTTGGTTTTCTTTGTGAGTTTCCAGGGCTCCTTACAATTTTGGTTTTCTTTGTGAGTTTCCAGGGCTCCTTACAACTCCAACAAATATATCTTCATTGAAGGTAGTTTGTTTATATATATGTTTTTCTTGCTCATGATCAATATAGCCTAAGAATTTCTCCTTCTGAACAAAAGTTGGTGTGCTAATTTGATCAACACTTGGAATCATTACTCAGGCATATAATAAGCTTTAGTTTCCTTGTTATCCAAGTAACCAAGTACAAGAATCTCACGCTCATTGGTGCTTGCAAATAAAAGATTCAATGTATCATCATCCTTATGTCATACATGAATTGAACACTTCATTGACAATGAACGTCCAACTACCTTCAATCACCATCGTCACCAACCAGAATTGTTTTGAGTTTATAGTTCAGTCCCTTTTGTTGAGCTAGTCATGATATCGAAAACTTTGAGTTAAGCACAATATTTACCACAGTTGATTATTGATTGTTTTTTACATGCCCAAATTGCATTTCTTAAATGCACTTTCAATTTTTCTCATGGTAAGTGAGATTAGAAATTTAACTGAAATGGAGGATGTTTCAGGGGAAAAATCAAATTGAAGAACTAATTTAGAAACAAAATACGAAAACTCAATATTGAGTTTTTTAAACTAAAGGGATTGGCTAATTGTTTGGCAAATAACACAAGGATTAATATGATAGTTTACTCATTGTTTATCACTCCATTCTCCTTTATGAAGCCTCGCTATTCTTAACCTTGAAATTTGTTTTCTTGTTATCTAATTCTCTAGTAGTTTACAGTACACTTTGCCTACTTGGTTAATTTTAGTATGTAAGAACATTTATTTATATATTACATATAGAACAATCTATTTATTTATTTATATATTGGCTCTAAGCACATGCTAGCTAGAAATATGGCATGGCATCTCTCATACTCTTTTTTCGTTTTTCCTTTTTTTTTTTGTTTTTTTGTTTTTTTTTTTTTTGGTAGGTCTGATTTCAGTAAGATGGGAGAAATGTCGAGCTTCCAATTGGGTGTTATCGGGGCCCTGTTTCTTTCAGTGGCATCATCTGTTTCCATTGTCATTTGCAACAAAGCTTTAATGAGCAATCTTGGGTTCCCATTTGGTAACTTTGTTAGCTTCTTGGAGAGGGCATGCATTCAATCTGAAGATTTGCTACTGCTATAATATATATAACAATTTTGACTGTTTTTCTCTTTTTTCTTTCTTGTATAATGTCACAGCTACAACTCTCACTAGTTGGCACCTCATAGTAACATTCTGCACACTTCATGCGGCACAGCGTTTCCATTTGTTTGATGCCAAGGCCATTGACATGAAGACTGTGATGCTCTTTGGAATTCTAAATGGTGTTTCTATCGGACTTCTCAACTTGAGCCTGGGATTCAATTCCATTGGTTTCTACCAGGTACACCTCAATTTTACTGCTACTTGAGACTTCCAAAGTGGTTTACCTAGCCTTTCTTCTCTACTTGATCTTCATCCTGGAGGTGTTTTTCTTCTTTATATTGCAGATGACCAAACTTGCAATCATACCATTCACTGTCCTATTGGAAACTCTGTTCCTGAAAAAGCAATTCAGGTTTCAACTACAATCTACACACATACAAACACACTGCTTGCATTATTTTTAAATGATTTTTCTCCAAGTTTCTAACAGGCAAATTTATATTTTCTACTTGTTGCAGCCAGAAGATAAAGCTTTCACTCCTTGTGTTGCTTGGTGGAGTTGCCATTGCCTCTGTGACAGATCTCCAGCTCAATTTCGTTGGAACAATTCTCTCTCTCCTAGCCATCGTAACAACCTGCGTTGGGCAAATTGTATCCTTTCTTAACTTGCACGCACCATCAATGTTTTTCGCTTCAAATTGGTGCTTGATTATGACAGTACTACTGGGAACAAAGCACCAATAGTACTGTTCTAATGACTGTTTGCAAATATAATGGCAAAGACTACATACATTACATGTTTAAGCTTGAATGTTTAAGCTCAGTACTCATCGATATTCACATAAAAATAATAATCTTATTACTATAGGTGCAGCATTAGCTCCTATAGGGACAAGTTCATTCTTAACTTAATTCTTGATCAGCTGACAAATACAATACAGAAGAGGTTGAATGTGTCTTCCACACAGCTGCTTTACCAGTCCGCCCCATTTCAAGCAGCCATTCTCTTTGTCTCAGGCCCCTTTGTAGATCATTTCCTCACCAAAAAGAATGTGTTTGCATACAAGTATTCTTCAATAGTCTTGGTATAGATCCTCTCTCTCGATCTCTTTTCCATGCTTCCTTGCTCTGACTATCTATATACACAAACATTTTGGGTGCAAGGATTATGATCTCATGCGGTGCATAATTTGATTCCATGCAGGCATTCATTATTCTTTCATGCATTATATCAGTGTCCGTGAACTTCAGCACGTTCATGGTTATTGGCAAGACCTCACCAGTCACATATCAAGTGCTTGGACACCTCAAGACTTGCCTTGTTCTTGCCTTTGGGTATACTCTGCTGCATGATCCTTTCACGATTAGAAACATCATTGGAATTCTTGTTGCTATTATTGGCATGGGCTTATATTCATATTTCTGCGTCCAAGACAACAAAAAGAAACAATCAGTTGACCTTTCTCTAGCTTCTCAGGTAGGTACTCTGTGTGTGTTTGCGTTACAAATCTTGACTATGCATTAGACATTTTGGAACTGAAATTAAAATGGAATTGTTTGTGTTGCTTCAGATGAAAGACAAGGATAGCACTCCACTCTTGGGCATGCCAGATAAAGAAGGTCACGAGTCAAAGAAATCAACAAAGGTCTCCCTTGTTTAATTAAAATGAATAGGCTTAATTTGTGAAAAAGAGAAAAGCTTCATGTATGATCAGGTGTTTGTTCTTCCAGAAACAATTTGTTGATCGAGTATAAAATGATCTTGATTCTTTCAATAAACAGTACCCTTTCACTGTTATCCATTTTGTTTTAGGCCTAAACTAGTTCCCATATCAGCGCTGGATTATAAAGGCTAATTCAAACTCTAAAGTCATAGAAAAAAGCAAAAGTGCAAATATTTCATAAGTGGAGTCCAGAAAAAGTATTGCTAATTAATAGTAACGTGCGTGTAATAAAATATGGAATGGAGGTAAAAGCATAGATAGATGGACTATTTTCAAAGTTGAATTTTATTTAATTTTATAACAATTAAAATAAATATTTGAAAGATTAAAATTTTGAAGAAAAACAGTATTTATTTAGTGAAAAACCTATTTTGTATTTATGTAATTTTTTTCTATTTTAAATTTTTTTTTATTAATAACATGATATTATATTCTCATTTTATATTAATGAGCAGATTATCCTAAAAATTCAACTAATATATAATTATCGATATATAAATTGATAAACAGTGTAAAAAAGAATCCTCATCTTTTTTTCTTTTTTTTAAAAAAAAGCATTATAATATGCCTCTCCGATAACTATTTTCTTATTACAAATTCAAAAATAAAAAGGACCATAAGAAAAGAAAAAAAATAAATAGACCAAAATATACTTTTTACATGAATTTAAAATTGACCAAGCAGTTTGTATTTGTGTTTCTTGAATAATAATAATAATAATTTTTCTTAATGTTCTAATATTCCTTACATCTGTATTTGTTTTGAAGTTATATTTCTGTTTTCTTAATTTTCTAATATAGTCTTCAAGTTTTTTATTTATTTGTTATATCCTTTATAAATATTTTTTTATTAATACTTTTGTATTTTTATTTTTATTTCCATACTTAGTTTTGTTATATAGGTTAGCATATTTGTATATAACGTTTTCATAATCTTTCTTTTTTGTTATTATTTTTAAAAAATAATTTATAGCTTTTAGGGTAATATATATTTGGGGTACTAAAATTTTAATTTTTTTTAAGAAATAAATAATTCAATTTCATAGAAACCAATAAATAAACTAAGTGTGCCAAGATAATAGCTTCCCCTAAAATAATTTATAACTATATTGACTCTTTATGCAGATTTTTTTAATTTTCATATTTACTCGAACCTTTTCTTTTGTTATTTGGTGGGATTAATTTGTACAAGAAATGGCTATGGTGCATTTTTTTTCATAAAAATAGAAATATTGATTATTAATATTTTTTTCTATTCAAATAAAATATTAATAATAAGTTCCATCCTCAGTTATTTTGTATTGGTTATTTATTTTTGTTATAAGTTTAATGATCATTATGTATAGCTGTTTGCATCACTGAAAAAAAAATGAAAAGTTAAAAATAAATAAAACAAAGTAATAATAAAAAGAAGAATCTAAGCACTTTCCTCTATGAAAAAGGTTTAAAAAAAAAGTAAAAATAAATAAATGTCCCAGTTTTGCAGCATGTAGTTTTGAAGTCCAAAGGAATCTAGTAATTGGAAAGGAAAGACACCAAGAAATTAAATTTGAAAACAAACACCATTAATATAGTTAAGAGAAAACGAAATTTATAATTTTTTGAAACCATTTCATAAATAAAAAGCAAAAATAAACCAAAAAAGGGCTTGTTTATAAGCATTATTAAAAATTCTTATTTTTTAAAATTATTTTTTTATTTTTTAATCATTGTTAGAAAATAATATAAATGACCTCACCTAAAAGTTTAACTTATTGATTTGAGATGGTTCTTTGACATGGTATCAAAGCTTTGATGACCAAGCAGTCACGAGTTCGAATATCATCATCTCTATTATTTGATAAAAATTAAACACAGGATAGTGTGGATGAGTCTGTGTAAGTTTCAAGGTCAAATAACTTTCACTTGAGGAGGTGTTTTAGAGAATAATATAAATCATATATTGAACATCATCTAAAATTTTAAATTATTGAATTGAGATGATTCTTTGACAATTATATTATGCAATGTTTTGCCAACTTTACAATTTTGAGTAAAAAAGTGTAAGTGATTGTAGCTATATGAAAGAAAAGCTACTAAAGATGTATTTCTCAAATATAACTTGACATGAAACTATATGGAACAATTATTTATTTTAGTCATTAATTTATATGCATTGATATAAATTATGTTAAACTAGAATTATATTATTTTTTATTAATTTATTAATTTGTTAATTTTATCACATTTGATCCTTATTCTTTTGATTGTATCAAATTTGATTTATTTGTTTTTCAATTTCATCCCTTGATATTTGATTTTTATATTAAATTTAGTTCTCATTCTTTTGATTGTTATTTGTTTTTTTATTATACTTTTCTTGATTGAATTTTTTTATTTTAATTTCATCCCTTATAATTTGATTTTATTTTTTTATATATCAATTTTAATCCTCATTCTTTTCAATTCTATTTTTTATCTTTTTTGCTAGTTTTTTTTTCAACCTTACCCCTCATTATTTTATTGATTGAGAATTTAGCTTTGTCACAGGTGTAAGATATTAACCGGATAGATTAACCAAGTTTATCAAAGTCAGTCGAATAAATTACATGAATCTCATGTTTTTCTTGAATTTTTAAAAGCACAGGCATTGTCTTAACATTTTTTATATTAGAAAAACTTTGACCTGACCCCTAGTGTAGCATGAGCCACCTATCTATTTATTAGTTTTAATTAGGCTCAACATATTTTAAGTGAGAGATTAGTTTTTTATAAAATAAAAAAAGACAAAAAGAGAGAGTAATTACTTTTTTAAGTATTTCTACTAGTTTACTTCTCGCATTATGTTGTGGATTAGACTAAAAAAGTTTTGAACATAAAAATAAAAATATTCAAGTTACGGAAAACTATTTGATATTATCATTAAATATAGTTCAATAAGTCAAACTTGAAACTCTTGACTTGAGTTTTTGTCAAGTTCAGATTTTTAATTAAATCATATAAGAGTTACCTTAACATGACCTAGTCGACTTAACGAGTCCCAAGATAAAAACAAAATCAAATGACAAAAAAAAAACTAGACACACTGGTTTAAATTCAACTTAGAAGACCGTTTAAAAAGGATTTGACTTTTTAAAAAAATTGAAGCTCACATCTTCTTTTTTTAAACACGGAGAAGATAACATGTTGAATCGATTTCGGTCAACCTGGGTTAACTAACCAAATCCAAAAACCTGGATAGTGAATTCCAATAGGTTCAATAATATTTTTTTATTTTAATTACATTATAAAAAAAATAAAGACTAATTCGAAATTAACTCAATATTAAAGAATGAAAATGAAAAAATAAACTAAAAAAAATCATCAAAACTCCAATGTTGAAGGTTTTTTTTTTAAAAAAAAAAAAAACAAGTCAAGCACACAAGTCTAAGTGGCCTAGTGTATCAGGGCCTTAAAAAAGCAACCACCATCAAATTCTCCTTCTCGAATAGAACTCGTTGACACCAAGTTTGACTATTTTTGTTGTTAATATCGCGACAACCAATTATTTTCTCTTTTTTTTGTCATTTCCAACAACTTTTTCTTTCTTTCCTCTAACTCAGAGACTGAAAAATAATTTTTTAGATCAAAATAAAAATTATTGTGAATTTAAAGTGAGTTATGTATTTTTTTTATGTTTTAATTTGGAGTTTAATTTTATCCAATTAGAGCGTAAAATGATGTAATTGGAAGGAAAAAAAATTAAAATTAAAAACAAAAGGACAGGAGGTTTGATGTTCATATGAGAAGTGGCTCCCTTTATACTAAAATATTTATTCCTAATTTATTATTTTTTATGGTTTGAACTACTTTTATCTAATTTAATCTGAACAAAATCACAGTTGTACGAATTGTGAAAAGAACATGAATCTAGTACAAAATGATACAATATTGTTAAGGAAAATATAAAAGGATAATAATTAAACTTGATTTAAAAGGTGAATTAAATTATTTTTTATTAATTAAATATGCATTGTCATTATGAGAAGAGAATGATTTGTAAACAAATTAATTCTTTTGTTTATTAACCTAAATGAAACCGATTCACAGTCACAAAAATTATTCCCAAAAAAATAGAATTTTGGAAGGAAACGAATTTTTATTTAGTAATATAATATAGTTTATCAATTATTATTTATTTTATTAATATATGTTTAATATTGATTTGCTGAAATGTTTGAATAAGATATATTATATTTTATATATATCTAAGATATATAATAAAAAAGACATGAAAAATAAAAACTGAAATATTTAAATAATATACAATTTTTTCAAATATAAAAGCTAAAAATAAAAAAAATAAAAAAAATACCAAACATCATTACATTACAAAAAAGCTTAAAACACATGGAGAATTCATTTTGCACCTAGACACAAATTTTTATTCACTACAAAAGTATAATTATCATTTTCCCTTTTAAAAAATATCAATATATTTGGTGTTAGGGGTAGAATAGTCTTTTTTTCTAAAAGTCCATAAGCAATTATAATATTGACCGAGGACAAATCGATGTTTTTACCCTTCAAATGCACAATATAATGATTATATTGCACTAAAAAGCAAAATATTATAAAAGATCTTTTATGTTTTTAAAGGCACAATGTAAACATTATTTTACCATTACAAGCAAAAAAATATAAAACTTGCATCTAAGAGCTTTTATATCTTCTCATTTTTGTTTTTGTTTTTGTAATAAACAAGTTGATAAAGATAATTTGGTCCTTTGATTAATATAAATATTATTAAAAAAGAGTTTTTTATGCGTGTGAGGCACACGCCAACAACTTTTTATGTGTGTAAGGTACACGCCAACAAATGAGCAGCTTGTGCAACATCACTCCTCCTCCAAACACCACCTGCCAGGGTGGCGTTAGAAATGCCTTGCCATCCTCTTTCCATTGGTGTCTTGCATGTGCATGGTGGCGTGGTGGTTAAGCACCGGTAAACTGTTTTCTTCTCATCTTTCTTTTCTCTATCTTCCCCTTGCTAAACTATAAAGGTATATTTAATTTGTATTTTGTTTTTAATTTGATTCTCATTCTTTTGATTTTTATTTGTTTTTTATTATATTTCGATTGATTGTTTTCTTCAATTTCGCCCCTCATCATTTAGTTTAATTTTTATATTAGATTTGGTTCTCATTTTATTGATTGTTGTTTGTTTATTTTTAATCCTTTTTTCTAATTGAATTTTGTTTTCAATTTCTCCTCTTAGCACTTGATTTCAAATTATTTTTATATCAAATTTAGTCCCTATTCTTTTATTGTTATTTTTTTTTGTTTTGGATTCTTTATTTATTGCATTAATTTTATCCCTTAGTATTTTGATGATTTATAATTTTGCTTTGTTATTTTTTAGGATTTGCCTTCTATGGAGTTAGTCTTAAGCTCATGATCAAGGTCACGGCTCTGAAGGTTAACATGAGTAGACTTTGATCTTTTTTTAGATTTTTTTTTTTAAAATTGATTTTTTTTTCAGTTTTATCCTTTAACTTTTGAGTTTTTAGGAATAGGTATTCATGTTTACTTCAATCTTCTTTCTAAGAGGTTATCATATTTTTGTATTCATGATTATGAGGTTAGCCGGTTAACCCAAGTTGACTTAGATCTTTTTTTTTTAATTATTTTATTTTCAGTTATTCCCTTCAATATTGAGTTGTTTAAGAATTGAGCTTAATAATTTTATTCGGTTTGCTTTCGCGGGGTTATCCGGGTATCATGATCAGGTCCATGATTTGGTATGCTAATTCGGATAGGTTTAAGTTGGGTTTTTTTAGCTTTTTTATGTTGTTATTTTTTCAAGTTTATTAATTGGCATTGCATTTTTTTGTTCATGATATTTGAATTAGTCGAGCTTATTAAACACAAGTGAGTCAATGACCTATTTTTTTAAAATGCTTATTATATCTTAGAATTTTTTTTATATTAAAAAAAATTTAGGTCAATCTGTGGCGGAGCCAGGGCCTCCTATCAGTTTGTTCTTCCATATAAATGACAAGTTATCCAAGTGAACAACATATTATTTTTTATTTCATATAAATGATGTATCATCCACTCTTTAATCTTCTTTACTTTACTAAAATTCAAGAGTATTGTTGAATTTTAGCAAAATTCCCTTAAATTTATTTTTTAAACTCGCTTTGCATTAAAAAAATAAAATATGTATATACTCTTTTTGAGGCATTTAAACTTAAAATATAACTCCAAAAATAATTTTTCAACAACTATTCAAAACAAAAATCCAATTTTATACTTTTTAAATCTTAAAACTTCAAATTCACACATAAAAGTAAGAGCATCAACATTTATTTTCATGAAATAAAAAAAATCAATCGAAAGTTACACTTTCTAGATGGAGAAGGTGGTTTTGCATGGTAAAAAAAGTCAAAATATAAAACGTAACAAACTTCTTCTCTTCGCTATCTACTGTATGGAGGTAGGTTTATTTTGTTTTTTTCTGAAAAGCAAAATTGAAAACAAAATCGCAGCAGTTAATAATGTGGGGGATATAAGAAATTGATTTTATATATATATATATATATATATATATATATATATATATTATTCTCATTGAATATTCGAATATTCATGTATATTTTTTTAAAAATAATATTGTGCATATTATTTTTATATACATTATTGAAAAGATACATATATAACCATGAGAGTTTATTATATAATTTAAACTACATAATTGAATGATTTTTAAATATCATTGTAATTATTTATTTAAAGAGAATTCTGAAGATAATTAAAAGAAAAGAAGATGAAGGTCAAGAGAGGTCAAACACGGACCTAGACTATTAGGCCCACCCGCTTAGCCCATAAACAGACAAGTGTGTCTAATTTCTTATAAAAATAAATAAATAAATGAAAGGTTATTTGCTTGGGCAAATGACTTGGGCCATTAACTGCAACAAATTCCAACTACATTGAGTTATTGAAAAATTAGGTTTTAAGGTTTTTAGATTAAAAAAAAAAACTTTAAATTTTGATTTATTTTTATCTAAAAAATACCATAAAAATCTTAATAAACTCACTTTAAATCTAAAAACACTCTCTAATCCATTTAAAAATAAATAAATCAAAATAAAGTTCAAGCCCTGATTTAGCATAAAAATCTTCAAACAGGGTTTAATGTTTAAGAGATGCAAACCACCTCAACCCCTCTTCAAGAACCTAGGGGTGTTCACGGTTCGGTTCGGTTCGGTTTTTATCAAAAAAAGTAACCAAACCGAATTTTTTTAAAAAAAAAACCGAAACCGGTTCAAACCGACCGGTTTTGGTTCGGTTCGGTTTTTTAGAGAAAAAACCGGTTCAAACCGGTTTGGCTCGGTTTTTTCGGTTTGGCTCGGTTTTGGCTCGGTTTGACTCGGTTTTGGCTCGTTTGGCTCGGTTTTTTCCGATTTGGCTCGGTTTTTTCGGTTTGACTCGGTTTTTTTCTGGTTCGGTTCGGTTCAGTTTTTCCGGTTCCAGGCTTAAAAAACCGAAACCGAACCGGTCGGTTTTTTCAAAATTTTAATCGGTTTTTTTTACCGTTCGGTTTTTTCGGTTATTTTTTTTCCGGTTTTCTCGGTTTAATCGGTTTTCTCGGTTTTTTTGAACACCTCTACAAGAACCCATCAACACTAAAATTCTTGTATTTTGCTCTTCCTCATGCTCAATAACCTTTTATTTTCTCTCTTAACAATCTAGGGACTAATATGTAAATAAAAATAAAATTTATAAATCTATCGTAAATGGAAGAAATTATAAGGACTAAAATAAAAAAAGATCTCATCAACAGTGGGACCCACAATAGGTTGATAAAGAGTGAAATCTTGGTTTTGTTTTAGTTTAATAGCTTTAATTTAAATAATAATACTTTAACAGGGACGAGACTGATCTGCAATCCGCAAGGTCATGATCAAACTAGTAATCTTGCAACGTTGCTTGATTGTTGATTAATGTGACGTAGGAGACTGGAAAATTCTAACAATGTCAATCATTATGGACTAATATGTTAAGTCAATTAGATTTAATATAATCAATTCTCATTAATTTAATTCAACATGAAACTTAATTTAAATTAAAGTCTAAGTTCCGAGTATATAATTCACCGGGTTGACTCATCGATATGAAAAAGTTTGGTAAGAGTGCTCTCTGGCATCTTCATGTGTTATTGGTTTTCATTATATATATACACAAAAATACAGGAATGGGTAGATAAGATTGGGTGAAATCAAATTGAAGATTTGGCTGAAACTTGCCATTTGATATAAAGCAAGCAATCATCATTATTAAATCATTTTAGCCCAGCCCAGCCCAGCCCAGCCCCAGCTACACCTTACCAGCCGTGTATTATTATTATTATTATTATTATTATTATAAAAATATTTAATTATTGTAAAATACAATAGCATTCGAATTAAAAAAAGGAAAAAGATACCATATATTATTCGATCCTCCTCAATCTCTGTCTCACTATACGCGCACCTCACCACCCCACCCCATTCCTCTCATTTTCAGTTACCTTTTTAACAGAGAGACAAAACAATCAAAACAGAAAAAACAGAGCGGGAGAGAGAGAGAGAGAGAGAGATTTACTTCTTTTTTCTCACTCTTTCTTCAAATTGGCCGGAGGGGGGCGGAGGGAATCAGTGATCATCTATCACCAGCATTTCCTTTTGCCACCTTGAAGTGAAGAAGATGGATGTAATAGTAATATCACAGCAGAAGAAGCATGATAATGATAATGATAATGATAATGATAATAATAACAATGAAAGAATGGAAGGTTGGTTATATCTAATCCGGTCGAACCGGATCGGATTGCAGTACTCAAGGAAACGCTATTTTGTTCTTCAACATCATCTCCTCCAGAGCTTCAAGTCTGTTCCTCTTTCTAAGAACCAGGTTTCTTCTCTCTCTTTTTTTTTTATTCGTACGTATTTTTATTTTTATAATATAAATTGCTGCACTAGTAATTATCTTTGCTATGCAATGGTAGCGCAGTTTGGAATTTCTATTGTTACTGTATATTGCTTTATTTAGAATTTGTTTGTAGGTTGTTGCTTGATTCTTTGTTTTAGGTTGATATCACTGCTCAACTTATTTGATTTTTTTAAAAGTAAAATTTAAGATTCCTTGTGTTTCAACCGGGAATCCTTTCATGCAGAAACCACACGGTATAGGTGTTAGCACATTTAAGATTCATTGATCTGTCTCGAACATTTTAAGTCTGTTGGTCGATTGGAATTCTAAGTTAAAGGTGTTTCTTCTTAGTGCCAGATTTTGCCCTTTGTATTTCAAGTATTTAGGAAGCCTTGCTTTTGGCTGGAACCCATAACAAGCTGAGAAAAAGCACTTCCACTAAGAAACCAGTGCATCCAGTGATTTATCTCCCTATCGTCTTTTTCATGTCACGTCGAGAATTTTTGTTTCTACTTTAGGCATCATGGGTCATTTTCAGTGGTTCTCTTTGTATCCCTCCTACTGTGAACTTTAAAGTCTCACTACAAGGCATATCATACACACGCGCACATGCGTGAATGTGCCGCATACATTTTAGATTAGTGGGAAAAAACGAGTTGAATTGTCTAATTACATGTTTAAATATATCCATAACAAGATAGTACAAATGACAAGTCTCTTTGCATATCTAACTCATTGCTTTGTCGTTGTGTGTGAAAAAATATGAGAGATATGCTTTGAATTTAAGCTTGTATTGGGTTGAGTGGGATGTTGTTCTGTGTTTAGTTCTGTCGTCTATTTGAGTGACCCTGGCCCTTCATAGAGGAAATTTGCTTTATCTTTAGTCTCTGCGGTTTTTTTTTTAAGATACGATAATGTCAGACATGGAGATAAAAAAGAAAGTACTTTGACTTGCTTTTCAGGATCCTGTGAGAAGCGCAATCATTGATTCTTGCATTCGTGTCACAGACAATGGGAGAGAGAGCATTCATCGGAAAGTATGAAAGTTGTGTTTCCTTGGTTGTCATATGTTTTCTGATTTCTTGTGGAATCAATATTTTTTTTGAGCTCGTTATGCAACTTGCAGGTATTCTTCATATTTACTGTCTATAACACTTCTAATCACAATGATCAACTTAAGGTGAGGTCACTAGTCTAGAAAGAGATTCTTATTTGTATATAAGTTTTATACGCATAAGTTTTGAAATCTAAATATCGTAGCTAGGAGCAAGCAGTCCTGAAGAAGCAGCAAGATGGATCCATTCTATTCAGGAGGCAGCTTTAAAGGTTGCAAACTGCTTCTGTAATTTACAGTGAAAGAACTTATGGTTAAAACAAGGACTAATGTTTATATCTATTTTGCAGGGTGCTCATAGCATTGTTGGTTGTTCAAGGAGCAGTTGTCAGTCTTTTAGGTAACACTGTCCAGCATTCTTGTTTGAGGCATGCATGCTTATTTGCTTTTACCTTGATTGTTCACCTGTTCTTCTGATAGATTTCAATCTAGAATCAATCTTTTCTAGTTGAATTCGTTTTAAAATTTATTTCTATGAATTATGATTAACTTTTGTGGTGCCTGTGTTATTATATACTGCCTCTTTTTTGGAACTATTATCAACATTTTTTGCTCTCAGATTGAGCGGTCCCAGTTGGGTAAATCATAATAAACCAATAGACTGGACTCATTGTTCATCCACCCACACTGATTTAGTGACTGATGTTATTGCACCTTCACCTTGGACAATCTTTGGTTGTCAGAATGGTAAGAATAAAGTTAGTTATATGCTGTTCGAGGTAACTGAAGTTGTGTTTTTAATAAAATGGATTTTTGTAGGTCTCCGTCTCTTTAAAGAAGCAAAAGATAGGGATTCTCATGGAAAGGTGGATTGATTTTCTGCTTACAAATTTATTTGGTTTTAATCATGATCACAGAGTTAAAATGTTCCTTTTGGTGGCAGTGGGACGATCATCCTGCAATCATGGCTGTGGGTGTGGTTGATGGAACCTCAGAAGCCATTTTTCAAACTCTCATGTCTCTTGGTCCTTCAAGATCCAAGTAAGTTTTGTGAGTATTTATTACAATGAAGATTTTAATCTCAATCTTTTGTTGATCTGTTATGTTGCATCATTTGTATGTAGACAAAGGAAGAAGTAAAGAAAGGAATTTTTATCTGAACATGTTTACAAATCATGGTTTGCACAGAGTAACAGTTTTGGAACCTTATAATCTTTTAACCTAGGACATGAGAAAACCTGCTTGCTCAATGGAACAGAAATATATTGGCAACTTTTCTTATCAAAGTTTTGTATTCTTAAGCAATTTGATATTTCTTTTTTGTGGAAATCATATTTGTCATTCCATAAATTTCACTTTGCAAATTTGCTTGCAGATGGGATTTTTGTTTCTACAAGGGAAGTGTTGTTGAGCACCTCGATGGTCACATGGACATTATTCACAAGGAATTATACAATGATTGGTTACCTTGGTAGATCCGTACTTCTTGAAGCTTATATATATATATTATTCTTTTTCTAAGGCAATTGCTCAGCAGTCTGAAATCTCATACTTGTTGGTGCATCGTACTTCCCAGGGGAATGAAACGAAGAGATTTTTTGTTGCGGCGTTACTGGAGAAGGGAAGATGATGGAACATATGGTAGTGATGCTATGCTGAAATTTTTTTTTGATTATTTTTACAATAGATTTGTCAGAATAAAGGCTAGGTTAACTTCATTTCACTTTGTTCTGCTGCAGTTATTCTCTACCACTCTGTGTATCACAAGAAGTGTCCACCCCAGAAAGGCTATGTTCGTGCTTGCCTTAAAAGTAATGTATGCTTAAGATTTGAAAATAAAATGATTCGTCTACTTTAAGAAGTTTCTTGTATTGCATGGAATCTCTGATAAAGGTTTAATGCAGGATGCACATAGAATTATATGTAGTATCTTTGTCTCTCTAATGTGCTTGTTTAAATCTAATGCATGGTACATTAGAGCAGTTGGTATCCTGTACTAATGATACATATATGTTTCTTTAAGAGAAGCAGTTTGACATGTATTGTACTCTACCATTTTTTGTAAAGCCTGAAAGGTTCACTGATTCTTCTGTCTTCTTAATCATCATCATCATCATCCAACTCATAATAATATTTACATGCTGTATATGATGAATCTGCTGGTGATTGTAAGGAACTTGTTCTCTGGTTTTCCTTTCCCTCTTTTTTAGGTATGGGAGCGGGAGTTAGGCATTGCTTGGCTCAAGCCATTTAGATTATAAAAATTTCACTTTCATTCAGGTGGAGGATATGTCATATCTCCTGTGAACCATGAGAGACGATCTGTTGTAAAGCACATGCTTGCTGTTGACTGGAAATCCTGGAAATCATATCTTAGGACTTCTTCAGCCCGGTCCATTACCATTCGAATGCTTGAGAGAGTTGCTGGTAATTTTCATCTAATGATACAGAGTTATGAGTCTTAATATTTTTGTGCTTTTTCTCATTTTATGATCTGGGTGTTGAGTCAATTGCATCTACGTTGTGCTTGCAGCATTACGAGAGTTGTTCAAAGCAAAACTAGGGAATTGTCCTTCTTCTGATTTTTCTTCAGGAGAGTTGGTTGGGAATATGAGGTTGCATCAGATTGAAGGGGATCAGAGGATTGACGTTCAAACACCAACAAATGATGGGATGACTAAGGAATGCATGAATGAAGAAGTGGATAAGACTCCTTCAGAACATGCTAGCCTAGTAGGCCTTAATGATCCTGCTGATGAGTTTTTTGATGTTCCAGAACCATCAGATTATGATCAATTAGAAAATGGTTGGAGTTCAGATTTTGATCCAGAAATGTACTCTCAGGTACCATTTATCACAAAGTACTTTCCGCTCCTCACATGTAAAGGTTATTTAGGATTCATGCTTAAGGGACATCTGCATTGATCTTTTACAAGGCAATGAAAGTGCAAATTTTGGATCGTGTTTAATATTGGGAAGAATCCCTGGTGAATAAACTTTTTTGTGAATGGTTTATCCTGGTTGGATTCTCACATGTAAAGGTTATTTAGGATTCATGCTTAAGGGACATCTGCATTGATCTTTTACAAGGCAATGAAAGTGCAAATTTTGGATCGTGTTTAATATTGGGAAGAATCCCTGGTGAATAAACTTTT